>ULWD01001230.1_pt1 | contig 14722 bp, 9 predicted proteins | sample 1960011 | NCBI WGS metagenome assembly ULWD01 (sample SAMEA4835803, study PRJEB28245) | human gut metagenome | biome: gut microbiome; material: fecal sample | place: Denmark | collected 2008 | reverse complement strand
CAACTTTTCTCACCACAGATATGTTTCTTTCTTACCACACCCGCGTTTCTTTCTTTCCACAGCTGTGGTAAGAAAAGAACATTGCTGTGGAAAGATTAGTTTTTAGAGAAAAACAAGGTAGTACATCGCAGTTTTTTTCCTAACTCTTAGGTGTCATCTACGCATCATACAGCGACAATCAGTAGAAGCCTTTATCAAATCCACTTCTGTGCCCTACCCAAAGAACGCACAACGGCAGCAAACTCTTCCCGAGGAATGATAGCCTTATTACGTGTTTTCAAACGATTATTATAAACGGTCTGAGGTGAATAATGCAAGAATTCGGCAATCTTCACACTATCAGTGATACCTAAACGCACCAAAGCATAAATGCGCAATTCCGTATTCAGTAACTCACCATCTTTTAGCACAATCTGCTCGTCAGGATGGAGCAAGGCATTGAAGTCACTTACAAAATCCGGATAAATGTGCAAGAAGATAGCATCAAAGTTATGATAGAACTCTTTCAACTCATTCTGTGCCATAGAATGAGTATCGGTCAATGCTTTCACATCCTCCAACTGGTTTGCCTTAAGCTTACGATTGATATTTTTCCGATACTCATCCAGCTTACTGATATAATTGGAACAAATGGAAAAGACATAACCTATGTATTCCTCCTTCACATAGTTGGATTCACGAAGCTGATTATTGGTATCCCTCAACTGTTCATTCAAAGAAGTAAGCTGTACATTCGTTTCTGCCACTTGTCCGTGCATTTTCGAAAGCTCTTCCACATGCTTATTCAAGCGGTTGTTTGCCTCATTCAGCTGTTGGCGCGACTGCTTCAACCGCTTCATCTGCTTGTATATATATAGGAAGGCAAACAAGGATATCAAAGACAAGACACTGACCAGTACCAAATACATACGTAACCGCGCTTCTTGCCTCTGATTACGTTCCTGATAGATCTGATGAATGGTGTCCTGCACCGCAGAGATGCCCACTACCCTCACCCGGTTCCGATATGCCAAGGCATTCTGCAAGCAGTAACTCATGTAGACATAGGCATGGTCAATATCACCCAAACTAAAAAGTACCCCCGCCAGCTCTTCCAACGAAGCAATATCTTTATTGGAGATACGTACATCGGCCATAGCAGAATATATCAGGTAAGTCAGATAATTTTCCTGCTCATCGGACTCGCGATAAAAGCAGGCCAGCACGTAAGCATTCATGGCATCGCGCCGAGTGTCGAATGCAGAATTAAGAATTCCCTTCTGCAAACGTTCTTTAAAAACATACATACTGTCCGTACCTTGTACTACCTGCCCTTTATACCACAAGAACAAGGGGTCTTCAGGGGTAAGAACCATATTCAAAGAGTCCTTGTAAACACGCTCCAACTGTGCATAATGTTCATGCAAAGTACCCATTTCACTACCGGTATACTGATTGAAATGCGAATACAGATACAGCATTTGCCCGTAATAGTCCACTAATAATTCTTTGGGGAGCGAACCGCCTGAAACTCCGCGCAATTCATCCTGAGCTTCTTTCAACAAACCGGTGGCAGCCAACAGAAAAGACTTTTTTATCTTCCACTCCATCTGCCGGTATTTATCATTCTGCTTATAAACTATATTCAAATTGTCTACCACATAATTCATTGCAGAATCGGCGTTATAGACGCAATACTCATCATAAAGATTTTTATTCAGCCAATATCTCTCTTCCAAAGTACGCACATCCTTTTGCAGCTTGTGCAACTGGGCAATCTTCGCCTCTTTAAGCATAGCAAACGTGTTTTTTTGCGCAATCAGAGAGTCAAGGCGCACCAGCAGTTCTTTTATCTTTTCACTGTAAGGTGCCGCATTCAGAAAGGTACACCCCATCAGTAAAAATAGTAAAGCTATGATTTTTCTTTTCATTTCTATTATTTATATAAAGCTGAGAGCACAAAGATAAATTAATCTATCTAAACATAAGCTACTTCTACCCTAAAAAGTACATGAAAGTTAAGAGGTATTTCGACCATTTACAGCGATAAAACAGCATATACAGACCTCCTTCCATAGTAGCTGACCTTTACTTTATACAGCAATCAGCAAGAATATAACTCGCTATATATGTGGCATTTACATTTTACTCCGACTTACTTCTATACATTACCCGCCTATCGGACGAATAAGGTTGTCCACTATCTTTGCAACAGAGAAAGAAAAGTGTACTATAGAAAACATCCAATCTCTATTAGAACATACTTTTCTAAAATAAATTAAATCTTTTAATTAAAGTACTATGAGAATGATTACAAGAAATCTTCTTACGCGGAGTTACAAGCTCCTTCTGACATTACTCGTACTGCTAATGTCAACAAATGCATTTGCCCAACGATTGACAGCTACGGGTAAAGTAGTAGATGCCGCAGGCCTGGAGGTCATTGGTGCATCTGTATTGGAAAAGGGAACAACCAACGGTGTTGTTACCAATCTGGATGGGGAGTTTTCCCTGAGTGTAGGACAGAATGCCACACTGGTAATATCCTTCATCGGCTACAAAACGATAGAGGTAAAAGCAGCCACCAACATGAATATCACATTGCAGGAAGACAACGAACTGCTGGACGAAGTGGTAGTTATCGGTTATGGAAGTGTGAAGCGTAAAGACGTAACCACTGCCGTATCTACGGTTTCTACAAAGGATTTGGACCAACGCCCCATTGTATCGGCAGCCCAAGCCCTACAAGGTAAAGCAGCCGGTGTGTCGGTTATGCAACCCAGCGGCGAACCGGGCGGAGGTATGAGTATCCGCGTACGTGGTACTACCTCGTTCAACGGTAGCAACGACCCGCTCTACGTAGTGGATGGTGTACCCGTGGATAACATTAACTTTCTCTCTCCCAACGACATTGAAAACCTCTCTATTCTGAAGGATGCCTCATCAGCAGCCATCTACGGTTCGCGCGCAGCCAACGGTGTGGTATTGATTACTACCAAGAGCGGCTCGGCAGGCAACGCCAAAGTAGCATTGAACGTACAATATGGCATGACAAAAGTAGGCAAGAGCATGGAAGCACTGAATACAGAACAGTACCGCGAATTGCAAGAAGAAATCGAGGCTGTAAATCCAACTGCTCTTGAAGGGCTGACCGACCAGACAGACTGGTTTGACGAGGTTTACAAGACCGGACAAACCCAGAATTACCAAGTGTCCGTATCAAACGGAAATGAAAAGATGAAATACTTCCTCTCTGCCGGTTATCTGGATGAAAAAGGTATTTTGGAAGGAACATACTTCAAGCGGTATAGCTTCCGCGCCAATATCGACAACCAAATACGCAGCTGGCTGAATGTAAGTGCCAATATCTCCTACTCCGACAACATCGGAAACACCGGCATCATCTCCGGTACGGGTGCCAACCGTGGTGGTGTAGTCCTCTCGGTCATCAACACTCCGACCTATGCTCCTATTTGGGATCCTGAAAAACCGAATCAATACAATAAGAACTTCTATGGAGTGAACATCATGAACCCGATGGAAAACCTGGCCCGCCAGAAAAACAACAAGAACAAGGAAAACCGCCTCATCGCATCCGGAGCCGCTACCATCAGCTTCCTGCCCAACCTAAAGTTGAAATCATCTGTAGCCCTGGACCGCCGTAACGGTGTAAGCACCACATTCCTCGATCCAATATCGACCACCGACGGACGCAACAGCTTCGGTACAGCCTCTGACAACCGGAATATGAATACCGTGTTGGTTTTCGATAATATATTGACTTACAATACCAATATCAAGAAGCACGGCATCGACGTAATGGCAGGTTCTTCCTATACCAAATCGGACTATACCAACAGCTGGATAAACGGCTCACATTTCCGGGACGATAAAATACAGACCCTGAACGCTGCCAATAAAATTTCATGGGACGGTACCGGAACAGGAGCTTCACAGTGGGCCATCTCTTCCTATTTCGCCCGTGTGTCCTACAACTATGACAGCAAGTACATGCTTACCATGAACATGCGTGCCGACGGTTCATCCAAGCTGCATCCCGACCATCGCTGGGGTATTTTCCCCTCCTTCTCGGCTGCATGGCGCATTTCGTCGGAAAAGTTCATGAAAGACATCGCTTGGATTGATGACTTGAAGCTCCGCGGTGGCTGGGGACAGACCGGTAACCAAAGCGGTATAGGCGATTACTCGTATCTGCAACGTTACAACATCAACCGCATACCCTGGTTTGAAGAAGGTAACGACCATGCAGTTCCCGGTATCAGCCAGGCCAACCTGAGAACAAGTGACCTGAAATGGGAAACTACCAACCAGACGAACATCGGTCTTGACTTGACTGTACTGAACAACAGACTAACCTTCAGCATGGACTACTATTACAAGAAAACTACAGACATGTTGATGAATGTAAGTCTGCCTGCTGGTGCGGCAGCAACCACCAGCATCACCCGTAACGAAGGCGAGATGACCAACAAGGGATTCGAGTTCGCCATCAACTCCCATAACCTGACCGGCGAGTTTTCTTGGGATACAGACTTCAACATTTCTTTCAATAAGAACAAGCTGACCAAGCTGTCATTGCAGAAAATCTATACAGCAGCAAGCAGCGCCGAGGTGGTGAAAGAAAATATCGTACGCAATGAGCCCGGACGTCCTTTGGGTGGTTTCTACGGCTACATCAGCGACGGTGTAGACCCCGAAACCGGTAACCTGGTTTATCGCGACCTTAACGAAGACGGCAAGATTTCCACTTCTGACCGTACCTATATCGGCGACCCGAATCCCGACTTCATCTACGGATTGACAAACACCTTTACATGGAAAGACCTCAGCCTGAGCATCTTCATCCAAGGAAGCTACGGAAACGACATCTTCAATGTGTCCCGTATGGAAACCGAAGGTATGTATGACGGTAAAAACCAGTCAACGGAAGTATTGAAACGCTGGAGAATTCCCGGACAGATTACGAATGTCCCGAAAGCCAACTTCAACATCAAGAACTCCACTTACTTTGTAGAAGACGGCAGCTACCTGCGTGTCAAAGACATTTCACTCTCTTACAACATCCGTTGCCGCCAGTTCAAGAAATGGGGTATCAGCCGCGTACAGCCCTATTTTACCGCCAGCAATTTGCTGACCTGGACCAGCTATTCAGGTATGGATCCTGAAGTGAACCAATATGGCAACAGCGGTTCTGTACAGGGCATCGACTATGGAACTTACCCGCAGAGCAAATCATTCGTTTTCGGTATCAATGTTGAATTCTAAAAAAGGAAGAAATAACTTATGAAACTAAACCATATATATAAAAGTATAGCTTGCGGTGTATTGTTGGCAATGACCGCAACCTCATGTGACTTGGACTATAATCCGGTAGACACCTACTCGGATGTAACGGAAGGAGTGAACAAAACTGATGAAAAGCCTATCTTCAATAGTGTGCAAGACGTGGAAACTTCAATGGTAACCCTTCACAAAAAATTTCGTGACCAGCAGGAGCACTGGTATGTCGACAAACTGCTTATCGGTGACGCTCATTCCGATAATGCCTACGCCGGAACAACGGGGGCCGAAGTGGTGCCTTACGAAACCAACTCCATTGAAGGCTCTAATTCTGTACTAAAACGTGACTGGGACCGTTTCTTAGGCGACATTGCCGTTGCCAACCGCATCATCGTGGGCTGTGACCAGCTCAAGGCACTCAGTGAAAGTGAACGCGGCAAGTATCAGTCACAAGCCAAGATATTCCGTGCCATGGTCATGTTCGATATGGTACGCTTATGGGGTAACTTCCCGGTCATCACTACCGTGGGCGGTGACATTACCGAAGACAACGTAGAAGAAATGTACCCGACCTATTTTCCTCCACAGAATACGGCTGAAGAGGCTTACGCCCAAATAGAGAAAGACCTGACTGAAGCAGTGGAAAACCCCAACACACCGACAAACGACACATCAGACAAGAGCATACTTACCAAATCGGTGGCACGTGCCATGCTTGCCAAGGTCTATGCAGAAAAACCTCTGCGCGATTATGCAAAGGTTATCAAATATGCCGATGAACTTGCTGCCGACGGCTTCGACCTCGTGGAAGACTTCAGCGACCTTTGGGCGTATGATACGGAAAAAAAAGACTGCCGGGTACGCAATACCAAGGAGGCAATTCTCGAAGCCCACTTTCCTCCCGGCTCCGGCAACTGGTGTACTTGGATGTTCGGCCGTAACTTGAGCAACTGGGATGAAAGTTTCACCTGGGCCAAATGGATTACCCCTTCCCGTGACCTTATCCGCCTCTATGAAGAGCAAGGAGACACGAAACGTTACAATGAATCTGTTGTATGGTATGACTGCGGATGGAGCAACTATTATCCGGCAGACCATTATGCCTTCATGTACAAATGCCGCTCTGCGTTCAACAGCATTATCTATCTGCGATATGCCGATATCCTGCTCCTCAAAGCCGAAGCAAAAATTATGGGAGAGGCTCCCGACCTGAACGGTGCAGCCGACATCATCGACCGCATCCGCAACCGCGCCGGACTGGGCAAACTTCCACAAAGCACCCGCAGCAGTAAAGAAGCATTGCTCCAAGCTTATATGGACGAACGCCGCATGGAGCTTGCCTTTGAAGGACAGCGCTGGTACGACCTTTGCCGCCTCAATAAGGTAGAAGAAGTGATGAACGCCGTTTACGCCAAAGACAGCGGCCGCCATGCACAAGAAAATCTGTTCAATGAGAACTCCTATCTGCTGGCTATTCCCCAAGGAGCCATCGACCAGAACGAAAATCTGATACAGAACCCGGGCTATTAATACTAATGAGTAATATAAAAATCAATTGAATATGAATTTAAGAAATATATTCACTACCGCATTAGGCTGCTTCACCATACTGGCAGCCTGCGGCAATGACAATGACAGTAACATCACCCCTACACCGGAACCCAAGCCAGACCAACCCACGGAAGAGGCAAAGGATGTTACCCTCTATGTAACGAACACCAGTCGTACTTATGATTTGACAAAGTCCGGGCTGGCCTTCGGCACCGGAAGCAACATGTCACCTTCTACCGTGACACTTGACCCTGCCACCCGCTATCAGGAAATGGACGGTTTCGGTGCAGCCATCACCGGCTCTACCGGTTACAACCTGATGCAGATGACACAAGAGAACCGCACGAAGTTTCTGACTGAAACATTCTCGGACAAAGAAGGCTACGGCTTCAGCTATGTACGTATTGCCATCGGTTGTTCCGACTTCTCATTCAGTGAATTCACTTGCTGTGACGAAAAGGGACTTGAGCACTTTGCCCTTCCGATGGAAGACACCAAATATGTGATTCCTATATTGAAGGAAATTCTGGCAATCAATCCTGCCGTCAAAATAATTGCCGCTCCCTGGACATGTCCGAAGTGGATGAAAGTGAAAAGCCTGGAGAAACGTGTACCCTTTGACTCATGGACCAGCGGACACTTGAACCCCGAATATTACAGAACGTATGGCGACTATTTCGTAAAATGGATACAAGCTTTCGAAAAGGAAGGCATCAAAATCCACGCTGTGACTCCGCAGAACGAACCGCTGAACCACGGTAACTCAGCATCCTTGTTCATGGGATGGGAAGAAGCCCGTGACTTCATCAAGACTGGCCTGGGCCCTGCCTTCAAAGAAGCCGGAGTTACTACAAAGATTTATGTTTTCGACCATAACTACAACTACGACAATCTGGCCGACCAAAAAAGTTACCCTACCAAGATTTATGATGATGCGGAAGCCTCACAATACATTGCGGGCGCTGCCTACCATAATTATGGCGGTAACCGTTCTGAGTTGCTGAATATCCACAAACTCTATCCCAACAAGGAACTGCTTTTTACGGAAACCTCCATCGGTACTTGGAACTCCGGTCGCGATTTGGAAGCACGCCTGCTTAACGATATGGAAGAAATAGCATTGGGAACAGCCAACAACTGGTGCCGCGGCACCATTGTGTGGAATCTGATGTTAGACAGTGACCTGGGACCGGTAAGCCCCTCAGATGGTTCTTGCAAGACCTGCTACGGTGCAGTGGATATTGACAATACAAACTATTCTAAAATTGTCCGTAATTCCCATTATTACCTTATCGGGCACATGTCTTCAGTCGTGAAACCGGGAGCTGTACGTATCGGAACGACCGGTTACACAGCCAACGGAATCACCTACTCCGCCTTCGAGAATACGGACGGTACCTATGCATTCGTATTGGCAAACAACAATGCAGATGCCAAGCGAATCACCGTAAGCGACGGCACACACTACTTTTCCTACGAAGTTCCGGCCAAAGCAGTCGTTTCTTACCGTTGGAAAAAATAAAACTAATAATTTAAACAGAAGATTATAATGAAAAGCTTAAAATACTATCTAATGGCATTGGCAGGCATAGCCATGCTGAATGCTTGCAGCGATGACGATCCGGTTCCCGGCAACCCGACAATGGACTTTCAGGCAGAACCTTCTTCAGCCTTGTTCGGAGACAGTCTGCCTTTTACAATCAAGGCATCGGACGCAGATGTACCCCTTTCCACGTTAAAAGCGCGGTTATACTTCAGCGACGAAATGGTGTCAGAGACTATAATCCGTACAAAAGTAAACGGTCAAGACTATACCGGGAAAATATATGTTCCCTATCTGGCAAATATTCCCAACGGAACAGCTACATTGAAGTTCATTCTGCAGAACATCAATTTCACAATTACAGAAAAAAGCTATGACGTGGCGCTGAGTCGTCCGGACTTCCCCTACCTAACTCTGATTTCCGGAGACCAAGAATACCGCATGGAAAAAGTCGCAGCCAATCAGTATAGCGTGACCGGTGAATTTGCACAAAAAGTGAAAGGTTACATCAAAGCTCCTAAAGTAGGCGCCAACGGGAATGAAATCAACTTCGGATGGAGCAACGGTGCCATTACACAAGGTACCTCCAGTGAAATTACCTTCTCCAATCTGTCAGCTGGAGAATATTCCATCTCCTTCAATACGTTGACTTATGCAGCCGCTCCTTTCGTGAAACTACTGCTGAACGGTTCTGAAATGGAGATGGTGGATGATGACCATTACAGCATCGACCTCAATCTGAAGCAAGGGGACAACATCACTGCAGACATTCCCAACTTCGACCAATATTGGATAGACCCCGACTTCTTCGAAAAGAATGAAGACGGTTCGCTGAAGTTCCTGCCCATCGATGGAACTTATCGCGTCATTGCCAACCTGGCCCTGAATTATCTGGAAGTATTGAAAATGAACGGAACAAGCACCGCCACTCTGAACGATGACGGAACCGGCGCCCTTTGGATTATCGGTGACGGTATCGGTAAACCTTCCGTAGCGACCAATGCCGTAGGTTGGACTACAGAAAAAGGTCTCTGCATGTCACAGATTGAAGCGAAGAAGTATCAGGTAACAGTAGTAGCGGGAGAGCAAATCAAATCTGATGACATCAACTTCAAGTTCTTCCACCAGCAAGGTTGGGGAGGTGAATATAAAAACGATGCCTTGTCTACCACCAGTGACTTAGTATTTATAGGTGACGGTACCAACGGACGTGATGCCGGCAACTTGGGCCTCGTAGAAGGCAAAAGCCTGGAAAACGGTGTCGCTTACCGGTTCACAGTTGACGTAACGGCAGGTGTCTCTTCGGCAGTTCTGACAGTAGAAAAGGTAGAAAGATAGACGGATAACGCAGAAGATTAACTAAATGAGAAAGGGGCTGGCTCTATAAAAGAGTTCAGCCCCTCTTGTTTATGCAGAATATATGTTCCGGATTTAGCTTAAACCTTCTTTCGCCTCCTCTTGTGGAATACGTACCGAAGTGTAAAGCTCAAGAATGGCGGCTATCGTCAGAGACACAATCCATTCATTGCCCCTTGTAAAGAGCATGAATGCCCCCGTAAGCACCAGCAAAAGCGCACCGAATATTTGCTGTCGGCGCAGGCGTTTGACAGTGGGACTTTTACATTTGGACGGAGAATTAATTTGGGCCAAAGCAACCATCGTAGCGCCGATAGTATATATATAAGGTGAAAGAGGCCAGCCCGTGATATAAACGGCAGCTCCTGCCAAGAGCATCACGGCCCCTACTGCGAAAAGGGCGGGTATCAGTTGTTTCATTCTTCTATATCTTCTTCAAATACATAAATATCCTCATTGGGCTTTTTCATCAGATACTTCTCACGGGCAATCCGTTCGATGGCACCGGAGTCGACGGCAAGCTCATTGAGCCGTTCGGTATTCTCCTCGTATTCCTTGCGGTACTTTTCTATTTCATCGCGCAGACGGCTTTCTTCCCGGGCGTAACCCAAACGGCGTACAACACTGTTCTCATCCAGGAACCCGATAATTACAGCAAACAACGCAAGCGTAATCAGATATTTATGCTTGCGGACAAAAGACCAAAGAGAAGCAAGTTTATCCATCTCGTTATCTACTATTTAGCAATTTATCATTCATGATGGAGCTTGTCCATCATATAACTTCACGTCACAAAGATAAGAGGAATAACCGAAAGATTTCTTTTTTTTGTGTACATTTGCACAAAAAGCAAAGAATATCCCAAATATGGAAAACTATATCGTATCTGCACGGAAATATCGTCCCTCGACCTTTGAGTCCGTAGTAGGCCAACGTGCACTGACCACTACCTTGAAGAATGCCATTGCCACCGGAAAACTGGCGCATGCCTATCTTTTTTGCGGTCCAAGAGGCGTGGGAAAAACAACTTGTGCCCGTATCTTTGCTAAAACAATCAATTGCATGAGCCCCACAGCAGACGGTGAAGCATGTAACCAGTGTGAATCCTGTACTTCCTTCAATGAGCAGCGCTCCTACAATATCCATGAGCTGGATGCCGCCTCAAACAACTCTGTGGATGACATCCGCCAATTGGTGGAGCAGGTACGCATTCCACCTCAGATAGGCAAATACAAAGTATATATCATTGACGAGGTACATATGCTGTCCGCCTCGGCTTTCAATGCTTTCCTGAAAACACTGGAAGAGCCTCCACGCCATGCCATATTCATCCTTGCCACTACCGAGAAGCACAAGATATTGCCCACCATCCTTTCACGCTGCCAAATATATGATTTCAGCCGGATTGGTGTGGAAGATACCGTAGCACACCTCGCATATGTCGCCTCCAAAGAAGGTATCACTGCTGAACCGGAAGCGTTGAATGTCATTGCCCTCAAAGCAGACGGCGGTATGCGCGACGCACTATCCATCTTCGACCAGGTGGTAAGCTTCACCGGAGGACACATCACCTATAAGAGCGTGATTGAAAACCTCAATGTGCTGGACTATGAATACTACTTCAAACTAACCGGATTCTTTCTTGAGAACAAAATCAGTGACGCGTTGCTATTACTGAATGATGTGCTCAACAAAGGCTTCGACGGCAGCCACTTCATCACCGGACTTTCATCCCACCTGCGCGACTTGCTTGTCAGCAAAGACCCGGCGACACTGCCGTTGCTTGAAGTGGGCGCAAGCATCCGCGAACGTTACCAAGCACAAGCACAGCAATGCCCCCTCCCTTTTCTTTACCGTGCCATGAAGCTCTGCAACGATTGTGACCTGAACTACCGTGCCAGTAAAAACAAACGGCTACTGGTAGAGCTCACTCTGATACAAGTGGCACAACTGACCGCCGAGGAGGACGACGGTGCCAATGGGCGCAGCCCTAAACAAGCTATAAAACCCATATTCACGCAGCCTGCCGCCGCTCAGCAGCCACAGGCCACTGCTGCCACGCCCCAACAAACCGTACAGCCGGCAGTACAGACAAACAGCACTCCCCAACCTGCTGCCACGCAGCATAGTAATGCAACAACTCCACATGCTACACCTACTGCCGTATTAATGGCGCAAGGGAGAGAAGAGAAAAAAATTCCGGTCATGAAAATGTCCGGATTAGGGGTCTCCATCAAACGCCCCCATATAGAAGAGGAACAAAGAAACCCTTCATCTAACCCTACTGCCGCCCACCAAGCAGCACAACCGGAAGAAGACTACATCTTCAATGAAAGGGATTTGAACTATTACTGGCAGGAGTATGCCGGACGTATGCCCAAGGAGCAAGTAGCCATAGCCAAGCGCATGCAGAACATGCGCATCACTTTAATAAATGACACAACTTTTGAGGCTGTGGTAGATAATGAAATCGTTGCCAAGGAATTTACCGGCATGATACCCACTCTGCAAAATTACCTACGTACCCGGCTAAAGAACCGCAAAGTCACCATGACTGTCCGGATTAGTGCTCCTACCGAAAAGGTACGTGCCTATGGACGCGTTGAAAAATTCCAGATGATGGCACAAAAGAACAGTGCACTGTTACAACTAAAAGAAGAGTTTGGTTTGGAACTCTATTAATCCCTTCCAATCTCCTGCATAAAGTTGCTAACAAATTGACTATAAAGGAGAAAAAAAGCATCTATTTAATTTTTTATTTACTCGTTTATATTTATTTTTGCCAATAATAAACAAAAGAGGCAAACAAACATTTGAGAACAAAAATGATTATATGGATGCTATTGGGGCAGATATTGTATACTTCTGTCTTATCAGCACATACAATAGCCAATCAAGAAAAGCAGAGTATTCTGCAATCATTGGTCAAAAGACAAGTTCTCTATGATGACTCCATATCCATAGACAGCGTCATTACGTGGAGTGAGCAACTTCTTCCCACCCTACAATCAAATGAAGATAGAACGACGTATTTTCTATTACAACTTCAATTGACCAATGCCTACACATTGCGCGGCGATATCAGCTTAGCAACGAACCGGGCACAACTTATGTACGAAGAAGCCAAAGCTACAGACTACCAATTTGGTATGGTAGTGGCTAACCAAGCCATTGGAGACGCCTATAATACAATAGCCAACATGGGAGATAAAGCCCTGGAATCATACCAGGATGCTTTGACTGAACTATCCAACATTTCAGACCAGCATCCATATAGGGCACAGCTTCTTTTAAAAATGTCCAACGTTCTGCAACGGAAAGGACGTCTGGAAGAAGCGGAAAAAATCCTGGAAGAGCTGGAGAAAATATTATATCAGGAGCCTGACTACCCGACAGACTTCTTTTTCTGCATCGAAAAGACGAATTTTGCCATTTCCCATGGACACCTCTCACAAGACTATCTTGATGAAGCAAACATCTGGCTCCACAAAATGGATTCCATCTACCAACTGCACCCAGAGAAGTTCTATCGGTTTCACTTGGATTATACCACTGCCGCCTACTATAGAGCCATGGGAAATTGGGACAAACAATACTGGAAACAAGCTCTGGACATCTACTCCAAATTGCAAGCAGAATACTCCGGTAATAAGCGCTCCACGTATTACCGCTGGACTTCGCTGGAAAAAATCTATCTCTGTAAAATACAAGGCATGGCCATGGAAGCCTGCCGAATCTACCAGGAATTGTATCCTCCTATAGATACACTCGCTTCACAAAGCTATATCCGGCAAATCAATACGATAAAGGCAAAATACCAGGTAGATAAGGCAGAGACGGCCAGCAATAACGAATACAATAAAATCATAACCAGCATATTGGTAGGAACGATGGCATTAGTAACGTTATTTGTTCTACTTGCCATCCTACTCAAAAGGCAGCGGGAAAAGGTGAAGCTCTCCACCCAAAAACTGGCAACATCACGGATAAATGCCGAAAATGCCATGCGTGCAAAAAGCGTGTTCCTCTCGAACATGAGCCACGAAATCCGTACCCCGCTCAATGCATTATCGGGCTTTTCATCCCTATTGACGGAAGAGGGACTGGACGATGAGACACGCCGTCAGTGCAATGAAGTTATCCAACAGAACTCAGAACTATTGCTGAAGCTTATTAACGACGTGATAGATCTATCGAGTCTTGAATTCGGCAAACTGCAATTCTGTATTGCACAACATGATGCCGTAAGCATCTGCAGAAACGTGATAGATACCGTGAACAAAGTGAAACAGACACAAGCTGAACTTACATTCACCACCGAGCTGGAAGAAATGCCCATCGAGACTGACGACTCACGCCTGCAGCAAGTCCTGATTAACCTACTGATAAATGCTACCAAATTTACCCCACAAGGCAGCATTGTCCTAAAGCTGGAAAAAGAAACGGACGATACCGTACTATTCACCGTAACAGATACCGGTTGCGGCATTCCCAAAGACAAGCAAGCCAACATTTTCCAACGTTTTGAAAAGCTGAATGAGAATGCTCAAGGCAGTGGGTTGGGACTCTCCATATGCCAACTTATCATAGAGCATATCGGCGGACAAATATGGATTGATTCAGAGTATGCCGAAGGCTCACGCTTCTGCTTCACCCACCCCATAAGCCAGACAGGCAGAAAGGAGAATAAGAAATGAAACAGATATTTACATTGCTCATTGCCTTATGCTGGCTGTTACCGTCCGCACACGCAGATGTGCGACGGACAGAAGCCAAGGATAGCCTGCTACGTATATATCTTGCCTCCCCAGCCGATACCACCAGATTGGAAACCCTATATCAGATAGCACTGCTTGACCAACTGTCACCGACATTCATCTATTACGAGAACAAATTACTGGAAGAGGCCATCGCCCAGAAAAATATACTTTACCAGAGTGCGGCCATATATGCACACATTATTTATTATTACAATCTACTGGACCAAAAACA
>ULWD01042315.1_pt1 | contig 14783 bp, 13 predicted proteins | sample 1960011 | NCBI WGS metagenome assembly ULWD01 (sample SAMEA4835803, study PRJEB28245) | human gut metagenome | biome: gut microbiome; material: fecal sample | place: Denmark | collected 2008 | reverse complement strand
TTTTTAGAAAAAAGTTGTTGCATTGGCAACGAAAATTTTGCGTTTTATAAATTTCTACAAAAATTTAACAGAAATTATTGACTTTATTGTATTTTTATGGTATTATAATTTTGTTGATTATTTTTGGGCCAGTAGCTCAGTTGGATAGAGCACGCGCCTTCTAAGCGCGGTGTCGGGGGTTCGATTCCCTTCTGACCCACCACATTATAGTAGCTTACAAACTTTATAGTTTGTAAGCTGTTTTTTTATTGCAAAAGTAAATTATTTTTATACTCTAATCTTTCGAAACAAAACATTCCGTAAATAAATTGTGAAAATTTTGTGAAACATATTTACAATAAAAAATATAAATGATATATTTTTTTTGAAATAATCAAAAGAGTAAGGGAGGAAACGTTCGTGATAGAAGTAAAGAATGTCACTAAAAAGTACGGAAGTTTGATGGCCGTAGACAATATTAGCTTTACAGTTAATGATGGAGAGATTGTAGGATTTTTAGGACCAAACGGTGCAGGAAAAAGTACTACAATGAATGCAATGACAGGTTTTATAGAACAGACTACAGGAGAAATAATAATTAATGGGTATGATACTTTAAAGAAACCTAAAAAAGCAAAAGAACAGATTGGATATATGCCTGAAGGTGTACCTGTTTATTCTGATTTAACTATTAAAGAATTTGTCACATATATGGCAGAGTTAAAAAAGGTTAAAGGAAAAGAAAAAAAGGAAAGTGTTAAAAAAGCAATTGAGAAAACAGGTTTATTAGATATTCAAAATAAGCTTATAAAGAATTTATCGAGAGGCCAAAAACAAAGAGTAAGTATGGCTGGTGCATTAGTTGGAAATCCTAAAGTTTTAATTTTAGATGAGCCAACAGTTGGGTTAGATCCAAAACAGATAACTGAAATTAGAAATTTGATTATAGAGATTGGGAAAACACATACGGTTTTATTAAGTTCACATATTCTTTCTGAAGTAAGTCAAATTTGTAACAAAGTTGTTATTATAAATAAAGGCAAAATCGTTGCAGTAGATACTCCCGAAAATCTTGAAAATAAAGTAGCAAATAACAATGTAGTATATGTTACAGTTGAAGATAATGAAAATAAAATAGACTCAATTAAAGAAAAAATTGAAGGAATAAAAGAAATAAAGTTCATTTCTGAAAATGAAGATAAGACAAAAAAATACATAATAACAGCTGAAAAAGATGTTGATATTAGAAAGAAGATATTTAATGAATTTGCCAAAGAAAATATTACAATTTTCGAGATGAAAAAAGCAGAAGCAACATTAGAGGATGCTTTTATGAAAATAATTAGTGAAGGAGGAATTAAATAATGCTAGCAGTATTAAAAAAAGAATTTAAGAGTTATTTTTTATCTCCAGTAGGTTATGTAGTAATTGGTATTTTTTTACTTGTATTTAGTGTATTTTTTTATTTAACAGCATTAAGTACGGGAAGTGTAAATTTAGGTGGATTTTATTACTATACAGCATTATATGGATTAATGATAATTGTTCCCATATTAACAATGAGAATGTTTGCTGAAGAAAGAAAAACTGGTACAGAGCAATTAATTATGACATCACCTGTTAGTATGGTTGGAGTAGTATTTGGAAAATTGCTTGCTGCTCTTGCAGTAATAGGAATAACACTTTTGATATCATTAATGTATTTTTTTATAGTTAATTATTTTGGAAATCCAAATATTCAAGTTGTATTGGTAAATATGTTAGGTTTTATTTTAGTAAGCAGTGCAGCACTTTCTATTGGAATGTTTGCATCAAGTATAACTGAAAACCAAATTATATCTGGAGTAATTACTATAGCATTTTTAATTTTATCATTATTTATACCTGATTTAAATAGTAAATTTAATTGTTTATCAATTATGAATTTTTACCAAAAGTTCCCATCTGGAGTAATTTCACTTAGTGAAGTAATCGGTTTATTATCATTTACAGCAATGTTTATTTCTTTTACAATAATTATTATGCAAAGAAGAAAGTTAGTAAAATAGAGGCAAAGGAGAGAAAAAAGTGAAAAAATTTTTAGATATAATTAAAAATAAGTGGCTTATAAAGGGAACAACTACAGTAATTTTAGTAGCAATCGTTATTGCGTGTTATATTGGTTTAAATACACTTGTGGATAAAATAAATGTTGAAGATTTAGATTTAACAGAAAAAAAATTATATTCTTTATCAGAAGAAACCAAGACTAAGGTTTCAAACTTAAATAATGAAATAGAAATAGATCTTATTAATATGGGAAGTCAAACCAATTTAAAAGACTATGCAAAAAAATATTCTGCATTAAATAAAAACATAAAAATTGAGGAGATTGATGATTTAACTTCTAGATTGGATGTAAAAACTAAATATAATTTAAGTGATACAGATAGTCTAATGGTTGTAAAATCAGGAAATAAAGAAAAGAAACTAACATCAAGTGATTTTTATACATATGATTATTCAACGTACAAACAAATAGATACAACTGAAGAAGCTATAACAAATGCAATTGTTTCAGTTACATTAGAAAAAGAACCTAAAATATATATATATTCAGGAAAGACATATTATGATTCTACTCAGGTGCTTTCAACAATTGTTACAAAATTAAAAGATGAATCTAATCAAGTTGATTATTTAGATATATTATCTAAAGGTGAAGTTCCATCTGATTGTGATTGTTTAGTTATAACTACATTGAAAAGCGATTTTACAGAGTTGGAGAGGGATAAAATAATAGAATATATCTCTAGAGGTGGAAGATTAATGATTTTAACTTCTCAGAATATATTGAATGTTGATACACCAAATTTTGATGCTGTTTTATCTCAATATGGTATTAACATTGATTATGGTGCAATTTTCGAACAAGATAGTACAAAAATGTTACAAAATGCACCTGAAATGGTAATAACAGATGTTTCGGCAAGTTTTATGAATGATATAGATATGGCAATGAAGATGTGTTTATTAGATCCAGGAAAGATTACATTTGCCGATGAAGATAAATTGACAGAATTAGGTGTTGAATATGAAGAAATTGCAAAGACAAGTAAAAAGTCATATGTTAGAAAGGACTTTAATTTAACGTCATATGAAAGAACATCTTCAGATAGCGAAGAAGGAGAATCTATTGTTGGAGCAAAAGTTACAAAAACTCTATCTGATAATGTAAAATCTGAAGTAATAATTTATTCAAATGAATTATTTGCAACGGATATGCAAATACCAGTAAGTTCTCAATACTACATGTATGCATTAGATTTATATAATAATAAAGACGTTATGCTAAATTCTATTTCATATTTAACGAATAGAGAGGATACAATAACAATAAGAAAAACTGATGAAACAGAAAGTTACACAGTAAATGAAAATGAAAATAATATTATTATGTGTATCATATTTATTACACCAGTTGTAATAATAATTGCTGGAATTATAGTTTGGCAAGTAAGACGTAGAAGAAAATAAAATAAAAAAATGATAGAAAAAAATAATTTTTCTATCATTTTTTTTGTAATAAATTCAAAATAGGAAAATAGAATTTAAATAAAAACATTAATTGGAGTGTTGAAATGGTCATATTCACAATTATAGGTTCAATAATTGGTGCTGGATTTGCATCAGGGCAAGAAATATACCTATTTTTTTATAAATATGGAATTAAAGGAATTTATGGATTGATATTATGCAGTTTTTTTATATCACTAATTATATATAAATCATTAAAAATTATATATGAAAATAATGTTATGAATTATCTAGAGTTTTTAAAAATAATTTTCAAAAGTGATATTCACAACAAATATTTAAATTTAAGTTTTATCAATAATGTGATTATAAATTTGTTTTTGTTAGTTACTTTTTTTGTAATGGTTGCTGGATTTGGAGCTTTTTTTGAGCAAGAAATAGAAATAAGAGGTATTTTAGGAGCAAGTATTTTAGCTATTAGTTCGTATTTTATATTTAAAAAAAATATGAATGGTATTACAAAAATAAATAGTATAGCAGTTCCAATTTTACTAATTATTATTTTAATTTTAGGATTAAAAAATATAAATTGTATTGAAAATATTAAATTCATAAAACAAAATGATGTATATGACTTAAAATGGATTTATAAAGCTATAATTTATGCTAGTTATAATATAATTTTATTAATACCAGTTTTAGTTAATCTGAAAAATTTTATAAAAAATAAAAAACATATATGGTTAATTTCTTTTTTTAGCGGTTTAATTTTCTTTATACTAGCAATATGTGTGTTTTTAATAATTGCAAATGTTGATGTTCCATTTGAAAAGCTTCAAATGCCTACTATATATGTTGTAAAGAAATATTTTAAGGAATTTAAAGTATTATATGGACTTGTAATTTTAATTTCTATATTTACAACAGCAATTTCTATTGGAGTGAGTTTTTTAGATAATGTATGCAAACAAAAAAATAGTTATCCACAATATGCGAAAATTATGTGTATAACTAGTGTGTTTTTCTCGAATTTTGGATTTTCTAAATTAGTGGAAATTTTATTTCCTATTTTTGGATTTTTAGGCCTACTTCAAATTGCATTAATAATTTTTAATAGCAGGGTAAATAAAAAAAATATTTGCAATAAACATTAATAAAATCGATTGCTATTTTTTGTGTTATTTGATAAAATAACATACATAAAAAGAAAAAGGAGAATAAAAGCTTTAGGCTTTTAAGTTTGTGCAAATGGAAGAAAAAAATGAAATTGATAATTTTGAAAGAAAAGTTAAAATTAGAAAAAACATTATATTAATAATAATAGGAATTTTTGTGATTTCAAGCATCTTAATTTTTTCATTGTATATAGCAAAAGAAGATTTTAGAAAATGGATTGATGCAAGTATTTTAAAAAAGAATGTATATACAGAAAATCTCCCAACAATAGATTTAGATATTAATAAGACTAATCAGATTTGTACTTATGGAAAGTATATAGCAATTTTAAATGATAAAAAAGTTGATATTTACAATAATGGGGGAGAAAGTATTTCAAAAATACCAGTAGATATTAATAATGCGATTTTTGATTCTTCCGGTAAATATCTAGCAATTGCTGAAGAAGGCGGAAAAAATTTTTATTTAATTTTTGATAATAATTATTTATGGAGTAATTATTTAGATGGTGAAATAAAACAAATTTGCGTAAACGAAAATGGATATTTGGTGATTGTTACAGCAGATTCAACGTATAAATCAATTATAACATTATATAACGCCGAAGGAAAAGAAGTATTAAAAAAATATCTATCATCGACAAGAGCTATTGATGTAAGTATTTCAAGGGATAATAATTTTCTAGCAATAGCAGAATTAGATACATCAGGTACTGTAATTCAATCGAATGTAGAAGTTATATCAATATCTAAGATTACTAAAAGTGATGAAAATTCAATAGTATATTCATATAAAGATGAAAGTGGTAGATTAATTACAGATATTGAATATCAAGAGAAAAATAACTTAGCAATTATGTATGATAACTTAATAAAAGTTTTAAATTCTAATTTTGAATTATCAGAAGATGTAACATTAGAGGATGGAAATATTACATATTCATCAGTTGATTTAAATAGTGGTTATGTATATGTTGAGGAAGAGTCAAGCGGGATATTCTCATCAAGATCTATTATTCATATAAACAATAGTCAAAAGAATATATATAATTTAGAAGAAGTTGCTAAAGAAGTGTATACATATGGAAAAGTAGTAGCAGTAAATGTAGGATTAGAGACTTATTTTTTAAGCGATAATGGATGGCTAATAAAAAAAGTGACTTCTAATCAAGAAATTACTAATATATCTTTTTCAAATAACTTAGCAGTAATAATATATAAAGATAGAGTTGAGATAGTAAATTTATAGGAATGGAGGAAGTTACAGGTAAATATCCTGTATTAAATTGAATTATGGGAGTTGTTATAGATATAATTTTGATAGGTGTGTTAGCATCAAATATATATTTAGGATATAAAAGAGGTCTTATAAATGTTGTATTTAAGTTATTGGCAATGATAGTGGCACTAATAATAACATTAATTTTATTTAAGCCGATTTCAAATTTGATTATAGATAAAACACAAATAGCTAATAATATAAAACAAACGATAATTGATAAGGGTATCGTTAAAGAGCAAAATGATGAAAAATCGAATAAATTCATAGAAAAGTATGTACAAGATGTAGCAGAAGATGCAAAAAATAATGTAATTGAAGAAGCTGCAGATGTAATTTCAATAAATATAGTAAATGTAATTGTGGCAATTATAATATTTATAATTGTAAGAATATTACTTATATTTGCTAAGGTTTTAGTGGGAGCGATAGCCGATTTACCAATTATAAAACAATTTAATAAAGCAGGAGGAATGGTATATGGAGTAATTAGTGGATTAATTATTATATATTTAGTACTTGCAATTGTTTTATTTATAGTATCTATAAATAACTTAAATATAATTACAGATTGGATAGAATCTTCTATTATTACAAAATATTTCTATAATAATAATATAATACTAAGTATTTTTTCTAAATAAATTTGTCTGTTTTTATTGATATTTCATAGAAAGTTTGTTATACTACATAAAATAGTTTTAAAATTTTAGGAAATGAGTTGATTTTTAATACAGATGAATAAAGAAAATGAAATTAGAAATATAAATAGAAATAAAAAGGATAACGACAAAAATAGAGAATATAAAAAGAAAGCTGTTAATAATAAAAAGACAGGAAGACGTAAGAAAAAGAAAAAAAGTAATAAAAGAGCATTAAAGGTTTTTTTGGGAATTATTTTAATTATTTTATTGATAATAGGAATTTTTTTGACTTACAGTACTATAAAAAATGGTTGGGGAGTTCAGGCTCTTTTGCAGACAGCAATGGGACAAGATAAAAATACTTTAGAAAAATTAGATCCATTAACTGTGTTGATTATGGGAGTAAGTAAAGATATCGACTCCGAACTTACAGATACAATTATGGTTGCATCATATAATCCTAAACAACAAAAGGCAACATTACTTTCAATACCTAGAGATACTTTTGTTGGCACAAATAAAAATAAAGCTACTTCATGGGATAAAATTAATGCATTATATCAAAAAAGTCCTAAAAAGACTTTGGACGCTGTAAATAAAATAACAGGTCTAGATATCAAATATTACGTTGTAATAGATAATAAAGCATTGGTACAACTTGTGGATGAAATAGGTGGAGTAGATTTTGATGTACCAATAGATATGGATTATGACGATGTTACACAAGATTTATATATACATTTATCTAAAGGATATCAAAGATTGAATGGAGACCAAGCGGAACAATTAGTTAGATTTAGAAAGAACAATGATAATACTTCGTATCCTTCTAGTTATGGAGATAATGATATAGGAAGAATGAGAACTCAAAGAGAATTTTTAAAAGCAGTTGCAAGTCAAACAATAAAATTTCAAAATATTACTAAAATAGGTAGTTTCATAGATATATTTAAAGAGAATGTAAAAACAAATATTACAGATTGGAATTATATAAAAAAATATATTCCATATACTGTAAGTTTTAGTACTGATAATCTTGAAACAGCTTCTTTACCTGGAACTACAGATGTATATAATAAATTATGGTTTTTTATTTATAATAAAAAGGAAACAGAAAAATTGGTTAATGATATTTTTTATAATAATGATGAAGCAGTTACAGAAGATGAGAATAGTATTAATTCTTTAGAAGAAAATACAATAAACGAGATTAATGAAAAAAGCAATAAGATAAATAGTAACAGTACGAGTGTAAATAAGAATGTTACTACAAATAAAAAAATAAATAAAGGGGCAAAATAAGTTTTATTTTGCTTCTTTATTTTTTATTTTTTATTTTTTTAGTAATTATAAGTACTAATACAATGATAAAGATTAAAGTAATTAATAACAAAATTAATTTTATTATTATGGTTTCTTTTACATCATGTGATGCCAATAAATTTACTGTTACTTTTGTACCACAGGATGTATAAGTTGCAGTTCCTACAATATCATTTGCTTTTATTGGAGCATGAAGGTTTTCTTTTAGAGAAATATTTAAATTAGATTCAGAAGAGTCAGCTTTAGAAAGTAATTTAACGTCATTTTCAAGAATTAAATCTAAAGTTCTTGTTTCTTTGCTACCATTTTTTATATCTATTGATGAAATAGTTTCACCTTTAGTAGCAAATTTCTTCATCTCATAGTTTGAATAGCCATATTTGCAAAGTGTAATTGAGTCAACACATCTAGTACTAGAAATTCCTTGAATAGTTGGAGAACCTAATACAATGGAAATTAGATTTAATCCATTTTTCGTGAATCCAGCTACTAAGCAATTTTTGGCTTCAGAAGTATAACCTGTTTTTATTCCTATACATTCGGGTGTGTAGTATTTTGAAGAAGGATTTATTAAATCATTGGTATTTTTATATGTTCGTGAGTCTGATTTATTAGTGGGAGCAATTGTACATTTTTTCATAGAAACTATGGAACGAAATGTTTTGTTCTTCATGCAATATGATGCAATTTTTGCTAAGTCTTCGGCAGTTGTGTAATGATTTTCATTATGTATACCACTTGGATTAACAAAATTAGAATTTGTACAACCAATTTCTTTAGATTTTGAGTTCATTAAGTCTGCAAAATTTGAAACACTACCAGAAATATGTTCAGCTAGAACGTAACCTGCTTCATTAGCAGAATGAATTAAAAAAACTTGTAATAAATCTCTTACAGTTACTTGTTCTCCTTCTGATAAGTATGCAGAAGAATAACCTGCTGGAATTGAAGAAATTGCAGATTTTTGTACTATTACAGCATCATCTAAATTGCACTTTTCTATAGCAATAATAGCAGTTAAGATTTTTGTAGTACTTGCTGGAAACATTTTTTGATTTTCATTTTTACCGTATAGTATTGTACCAGTATTGGCTTCAATCAAAATACATGATTCTGAATATAAATTAAGTTCTTGTAAATTCTCTCCATAAGAAATGTTTTCAAAAAAAAGAAAAGTACTAAAAAAGATTATAAAAAAATATCTTATATATCGTGTGTTTTTCATTTTTAATTTTTCTCCTATAAATCAGTTTTTCAATTATTTCTATTGAAATATATATATAATTTTAATTTCTAAATAACATATTTTAATATATCCTATTTATATTATTTTTGCAATATATTTTAAAAAAATATTAGTAATGAATAAGGAGGATTTTATGTTAGATAATTTAACAAGTAAACAAAAGAAAATTTTTATAATAATAGTTAGTATTGTAGTAATTATTGCAGTATATTTTATATATAAAAACACAGGAAATAATGTATATGTAAATAACGAAGAAGAATTTTTGAATTTATCAAATGTTAATAATAAAGAAAATAATGAAGTTGTCTCAAAAGAAATTAGTGATGAAGATAAGATAATTATCCATGTAGACGGAGAGGTACAGTCTCCTGGAGTTGTTACACTTAAAGATGGAAGTAGACTTGAGGATGCAATTAAATTATCTGGTGGATTAACTGATTATGCTGATATAAGTAAAGTAAATTTGGCATATGTATTAGAAGATGGAATGAAAATTGTAATTCCTAAAAAAGATAGTTTAGAGAACTTAACAAATATTATAAGTACTGATTTAGGTGATGGAATAATTGTTGAAGATGAATCTAAAAATGATAAGAAAAATAAGGTTATAAATATTAATAAGGCTTCACAATCAGAATTAGAAAGTTTATCAGGTGTAGGACCTTCTCTTGCAAATAAAATTATAGAATACAGAAAAAATAAAGGTGAATTTTCAAGTATAGAAGAAATAAAAAATGTAACTGGAATTGGAAATACAAAATATGAGGCAATAAAAAATTATATATGTGTATAATAAAAAAATTTATATTGCTAAAAGCAACCTGAAGAGTAGTTTCTAGGTTGCTTTTAAAAAATTATATGAATGATTTTAGCGTATCAAAAATTTCATTATGTATATCATCTATTGTTCTAATTGAGTCATTCTTTACACATTCTATTCTGTGCCAATTATATTTTTCGGCTAAATCGCATGAAGCCTTATAGATTTCTTTAAGATATTCTTCATTACTCTCATGAATATCCTTTTTTTGTTCATGTGTAAATTTATTTTCTCTATTTTTCATAAGTTGTAATGCAAATTTTGTAGGCATATCTAAAAAGAATGATTCCGTAGGAATTGGTAGCTTATATAAATTAAATTCAAAATTCCATAACCAATCTAAAAATTTTTCTCTTTCTATTTTATCAGATATCTTACCTGCTTGAAAAGTCATATTTGAAGTTGTATATCTATCTGCTAAAATTATACCACCATTATTATAGTAATCTAGATATCCTTCTGATTTAAAAGTTGCATATCTATCTGCTGCAAAAAATGTTGATGCAATATATGGACTTACATCATTTGCATTTGAGCCAAAAGCACCAGATAAATACATTTTTACTAAAGAGGAACTTTGACTATTGTAATTTGGAAATGATACGGTTCTATAGTCGATATGTTCTTTATCAAATCTTTTTTTTAGTTCTTCTAATTGAGTTTGTTTACCACTGGCATCAGTGCCTTCTATTACGAATAATTTTCCCATAATTAATACCTTACCTTTCGATAGTAATTATATATATTAATTTAAAATAAAGCAATATATTGTGATAAAAAATAATACATATATTTAATAAGTTTTATAGTAATAAATTAATTACTATGGAATAAATTACTTATTAAAATTTAGAAAATTTTTAAAGCACTCTTGACTTTTAGCGTTATTTTTGCTATTATAATTTAAGTAAAATTTGCAGGTATAGTTTAGTGGCAAAACGAGACCTTGCCAAGGTTTAGTCACGAGTCCGATTCTCGTTACCTGCTCCAATATTTATTTTTAATTTTATGGAATTATTTATAAGATAATGCATATAATTAAATATAAAGTTTATGGCGACATAGCCAAGTGGTAAGGCACGAGTCTGCAAAACTCTGATCCCCGGTTCAAATCCGGGTGTCGCCTCCAAAGATGTATCTGTTCGAACTAAATTGAACAGATAGATATGAAAATCAATCAGTAAAATGGTTGATTTTTTTGTTTGTGAAAAAATCTTCCAACAGAAAGGAGGATTTTTTTTATGGTTAAGATAATTAAGCAAGAATTAGAATTTGAGGAATGTCTAAAACTGCGATTGAATTTTATATGTGTATATCTCTAACTTAACTAAAAAGATTAAGTTATTAGTCGTTAAAAGAGAAAAAAGCTGTAGATAACTACGATATCAGATCCAATGGTAAATGTAAAAGTGTTGAAATGTGAACATTTTAGCTATATTAAAATTTTTAAAACAAAAAACAAACTTAAAATGCTTTCCAAAATAAAATATGGACAAATTATAAAAAGTTTTATTTGTACCTCAACCTAAAATATACTTTGTATCAATAATTTGTATTTCTACATAAATGATATGTCTTAGCAATAATTCTCTAATTGAATTTTTTGGTCAACAATTCTAGATAATTCATTATTATATTCTATAATACTTAATGTTTGTGGAATTTTATAATCAGCACATCCAATTAAATTGGAATAATCAACCGATATATTCTAATTATACCCCCCATACGAATTTACTATTTTTTTCATATTCATCAATAATTTTATCAAAATCAGAAATGTACTTTTTATCTTGTTCAATTCTAAACTTTTCAAATTTATCTTCAGCAAATTGTTTCATCATATAAAAAAGTAATAATTTAATTATGATTTATATAGAAACATTCTTTTAATTCTATGTTAAAATAATGTGATTGAAACTTTTTTTTATAAATACATTGTTTATCTTTATATACTAAAATACTATCATCATTTAATGTTATTTCATAACCTTGAACATTGTTGATATTAGTTATTTCTATTGCAGTTTTAGGCAAAAATCTTTTTAGTTGACTTCCAAAAATGTCTATGCCTAGATCGAATTGCTCGCAAAAATTTTCTCCAATAGCATATGCAAATGTTTCTCCATCTCCAAAACCACCATTTCCGCAAGAATAATATACTAGTATCAAATCACTATTACTAATTAAATATTTATCTTTTAAAACTACAGTAGAAAGAGAGATTATGGGTAGGATGAGTAAAATTATAATTATAAGTATTGCTTTTTTTGGGTTAGGTTGATTATCTGCTTGTATTTTTTTATTTTTAAATAAACTTAAAACAATTGATATTATGTAAAAAATTCCGGATATAAAAGCAAAGAAATCTAAAAATAAAATTTCTAAACCAGTGTCTATATATAAAATACCTGGAACTATGGCTAAATCTACAAATAAATATACAATAGATATAATATCAATACTAATAATATATTTACAGATATTTTTATCTCTGTTTTTTATAGAATATATCAATATGGGTATTGAAAATAAACTAAGTAGTATTCCAATACAATAAATACAATTTTTTATCAATATAAACACTTTCTTTCTAATCACTTTATATTTTTTATGATATCATTAGTTTTATATATTGTCTATATTTTTAAAAAATAATCTCAATATTAATACAAGAATTTCGTTATTTTACATCACAAAAGAATATTTTAATGTATCTGAGTTAAAATTATCTAAAATGAATTTTTAAAATCTAGGATATAAGTTAGATAAAAGCTGACTATTACTTCAAATGTTAAGCGTAGAAAAATTGAATTATCAATATTTCTACGCTTTTTATAGTGTGAAAGAAAAAAATATAGATTCTTATATATTTTTTTCAAACTTTATTAAAACAAACTGTATTTAAAAAAATACAACCAGTAATCAAAAAAGTTTTTTTTGTTTATAGCTACATTATTTACAATAGCTACCGAAAAGAGAGAGTTATTTCCTACTTTTAATTCGAGGGTTCCAATAGTTGAAGATTTATTAAGAGGTGCATCAAATATTGTATTATAGGTAATTGGAGTGGTGATATTATTTAATTCAGAGTTGTTTATAGCTATTTTAGAATATGGAATAGTGGAAGATTCAATTTGGGGATCGATATTAGAATGAATACCTTTATTTATTTGAAATGAATTAATGTGGTTATTTCTCCAAGTATTAAAGTTATTAAAAATTAAGCTCTCAATATCCACCATAGTAAAATTATTAAAAGTGTAATTAATCAATTCCATACTATCTTTTGTTCTATCCTTTTTTGTGTCGCAACCAAGAACAACACATATAATATCAAGATTTCCTCTTTTACAAGAAGTTACTAAACATCTATTAGCTCCATTGGTAAAGCCCGTTTTTACTCCATATATTCCATCAAAATTGCCTAACAACTCATTTGTATTGTTTAGATTCTTAGGATTTCCATTTATATTTACAGTATAATTTTTCGTTCTTACTATTTTTGAAAATGTTTCGTTTTTAAGTGCATAATTTGTGAGTATAGCTAAATCATATGCTGTGGTAAAGTGATCGTCATTGTCAAAACCATGAGGAGTAACAAAATGGGTGTTTTTTAAACCAAGTTTAGTGGCTTCTTGATTCATTAGATTTGAAAAATTCTCTACACTATTGCCAACGAACTCAGCTAAGGCAACAGCAGCATCATTTCCTGAACACATCATTAATCCATAAAGTAGATTATCAACAGTAATAGTATCATTTGTGGATAAGCCTAATCTTGAACCTCCAGTACCAGCAGATTTCTTTGAAATTGTAACTTTTTGAGATAAATCTTTTACATTTTCAATTACAACTATTGCAGTCATTATTTTGGTTGTTGATGCCATTTTACATTGTTCAGTTTCTTTTTTTCCATATAATGTTGTTTCAGATGCTCTATCTATAACTATAGCATGTCGTGCGTTTATATTAGGAGTAGATGCAAAATTATTTGAAGTCGCAATGTCATCGAATTCATTTATATTTATAATAGGTTCATTTACAAAGTCGTCTGCAAATACAGTAAGACTGCTAGTTGAAAAAAATAGTATTAGAATTAGACATGTGATTTTTTTCATATATTATAATACCTCCATATTGTTTTAATTGTATAAATATATTAAAAAAAAATAGAGTTATGATTGGAATAAGAGATTTATGGAAAATTTTAAATAGATATTGATTGTGAAATAAAAATGTAATATAATTGTAATATTAATGAAATATAATTGAGGAGATATTACCCGTAGATTCTTCTTTCCTTTGAGAAAAAGGGAATGAAAAAAGGACGTTGACTTTATTTAAAAAGCTAGTAAAATAAAAATAGAGGTAATATATTATAAAAGGAAGGTATTTTTATGAAGCTAAGAAAAAAAATATTAGTAATATTGATAATAGTTATGGCTATAATTTTAAGTATTGTACAGAATAGTGTATTTGCTACAAGTGGGGCATTAAATTTAAAATTAAGTTATAAGAGATATACATCAAGCAGTGGGGGATGGGCATATGCTTTAAATAATGGTACAGCACACCCAATATATCAAATTATAAGTGTAAATGGAGATAATATAGTTGGAACGAATTATTATTGTTTAGATGCTGATACATCTGCTACATGGAACTATTCTACAGATTCAACTGGTAAATACGATACTGCTAGTATAAATATAGCAGCTAGATATACCGATTATTATGATATGGAAAAAAAGACAGATTTATCAGAAATAAATAATTTTAGTAATAAAGTAGCAGT
>ULWD01000567.1_pt1 | contig 14822 bp, 12 predicted proteins | sample 1960011 | NCBI WGS metagenome assembly ULWD01 (sample SAMEA4835803, study PRJEB28245) | human gut metagenome | biome: gut microbiome; material: fecal sample | place: Denmark | collected 2008 | reverse complement strand
GCCGTATCGGCACTTAGAATTATGCGGTATTGCCTTATATTTTGTGTGGATTATGCGGGAACAAAAAACAGATTTTCAGGATTCTGTCTCTTTTTCTCTTTTGTTTACCTCTCTCTCGCTGGCTTCCACCATCGAGATCACGTTCAGCAGCACCAGCCGCACCACAGCGGGGTGCAGGCAGCTGTTGTTGATGGCGTTGATGACGGATTTTTGGAGCTCTTCAATTTTTGCGGTTGTGGTCATTTCATCACCCTTTCTGCCATCGGGGAGCCGGAATATTCCGGGCGCGGATAGCTTGTATCTTCGGTTCGCGTGCCGCCGCAGGCTGCCAGCGTAAGCGGGATGACCAATGCAAGCACCAACAGCAAAGCCAACGTGGCCAAAATCTGCATGAATTTCTGCATTAAATCTCCCTCCCGTTCACGCTCAAAGAACCGCATTCAATTCTGCCGGGGATTTCAAACTTACTGGCATTGCAGTGGATGACCTTATCTACCTGGTCAATGGCAATGCCCACAAACTCGCTGGTGGCCCCGCCGGTGGAATAATCAAAGCTGGGGTCGCCGGTGGAGAACCAGCCTAAAAACGTGTAGCGGGAGTTATCGCCAATATAAGATTTGCCGTACCGGCTGCTTAACACACCGGTCAGGTTGTTTTCCCAGTACCAGCGGATGCGCCCCGTGTCAATGTCCACACGAGTGCCAGCATCTTTGCCCATACGAATCCAGGCATTGTCCAGGTCATAAGTGGTTGTGCGCGCCTTATTGTGAATCTGCCCGGTCGTAATGTTTCCGCCGTTGATGATTGTCTTATCCTGGTTCCAGGTGCTCAAATCCGAAAAAGTCACCACGCCGGATAGGTTGATCTGTGCGCTGGTGATCTCTGTTCCGCCTGCCGTCAGCTTGATGGTGCTGCTGGTTCCGCTTGTGCTGGCCGTCAGCTTAATTTCGTTCACCGTCTGCTTGATCTCGGTTTTTGTTTCGGTGGTAGTCAGGTAATCGCCGCTGCTGGCTGTCCACGCGGTAGGCGCGTTGCCCATCTGCACCATGGGGTGCATAATGGTCAGATCGTTGGTAACGGTGGCGTTATCGTTGGCTGTGCTTACAAACAGACCGTCCGCATAGCCGTCCGCGGTCGCCGTGAACGCCGCCCAGCGCAGCTTCCAGCCGTTGTCCAGCGCAATGTCCTGCTTCGCATTTTTGAATGCATTGCCGTAATAACTTTTTGCGCCGCTGCTGTTCTTGGTCTCGAACTGCAAAAACAGGCTGTCCGTGCCAGAGTTGAGCTTGTACAGTACGCTGGCGCAATAGGTCATGCCCTTGGCAATCACCAGCGTTTTGTCCGCGCCAAAGTGGAAGCGGGTGTTCTGGGCTTTATTGGTCACGCGAACAGATTCACCCGCAATGGTGTAGCTGCCCTTTTTGCTGGTTGCATTGCCGCCTGCATCCAGGGTCGCATTGTTCCAGTCGTCGGTGCCCGCAATAATATTGTTGCCGCCGGTGATCCGCTGCGTTACCGTCTGGGTAATGCTGTCAGCTTTCTGGTCAATCGCGGATACTGATTCTTTAACGGTTTTGAATTCCTGCTTTGTGCTGCCCAGGTCGTTGGAAATGGTTGTGGTGGTCTCTTCCAGACTGCTGACTTTGGTGCTGATGCTGTCCGCCTTTTGGCTGATGCTGGAAACATCCTCTTTCAGGCTGTTCACCGTTGCGGTGGTGGCGTAATCCTGCAATTTGCTGTCAACCGCATCGTTGGCGGCGCTGGTGGCGGTGTCCTTCACGTTGGCCGTTACCGTTTCAGTCACTGACTTGGTGACTTCGGTTTTGATCTCGTCAGCGGTCTGCGAAAACAGGCTTTTGGCGCTTTCCTGCGTCAGGTAGTCGCCGGAGCTGGCGTTCCACGCGGTCGGCGCGTTGCCGTATTGCAGCATGGGGTGAAGCAGCTCAAACTTATTGGTGCAGTTGCCATTGCTGTCGAAATCGGCTTTTTTCAAAACACCGTTTTGGCCGGGGGTCCATGTACCATACCGCAGCACCCAGCCGTCTGTCTGCTTAATTTCGAGCTGGTCAGCGGTTTTTATGTAGGCAATGTAATTTTGTCCGTCATCGCTCGTAAACGTAATGCCCAGCCGCAGCGCATCGGTGCCGGAAATGAGTTTGTACATAACGGACAGGCATAATGTGACGCCTTTTATAATGCGAGCGCCCGCGGTGTTGAACATAAAATACCCGTTGGTGTTCGCATTGTTTATTGTTGCGCTGCCATCATCGCCATACACAACGCTGCTGCCAGGGCCGCCAGAGAGGGCGTTCTTGAAGCTCTCACTGCCCAGGATCAGGTTGCCGCCGCCGGTGATTTTGGTGTCTTTTTTCACCTCAGAGGAAAGCCCGTCTACCGTTGCTTTCAGGTCGGTGTACTTGCCGGTCAGGTCGCTGGCCTTTACTTCCAGGCCGTCCACGCTGGTCTTGATCTCCAGCATCTTGCCGGTCAGGTTCTTGTAGCTCTGGCTGTTCACGGCGCTGGAACTTTCCCGGCTGGCGCTGCCCACACTCTCAAAGCTGGCTTTGCCGGAGGAGATTGTGGCGCTCATCAGGTAGGTGTCGAACTCCCGCCCGCGTGCGTCCTTAACGTGCACGATCTGCCCGCAGGCAAGGCCGGAGCTGCTGGGCACCGATACTTTGCAGGGGGTGTAGGTCACGTTTTTCAGCACGTTGTACAGGTTTTGGACAACGCTTTTCAGGTTGGCTTCGGTGCCGGTTGTCAGCAGCAGGTTGCCCTGCACTGCATAGGTGTTGGTGGCAGTGGTGCTGTCGGGGTAGATGCCCCCCACGTCACTGTCCGACTGCCGGATCTGGACTTTCTCAATGGCCTTGACCGTGTAGTCCTCGTAGCTCAGGCTGTCAGCATAGTAGGCGGTGCTGTTGCTGGCACCGTCCGGGGTGATTTTAGCAGTGCTGCGCTTGTCTGTGTAGGTCAAGAATTGCAGCTTGCCGTCTGCATTCATGTGGGCGTAGCAGCCTGCCGCTTCCGCCGCCCAGGAGATAATCTGTCGGCAGGTTAAATCATCCGCATAGAACGCCTGCACGCTGTAGCTGCCGTTGATGGGCAGGCTGCTGCTGGCCAGCGTAACCCCTGCCCGCTGGCAGGCCAGCTGAACCAGCTGCCAGATGGTCTTGGGGAACTGCGCCTGATTGGCCCGCAGCCAGCCGGAGAAGTCCGCATCCAGCTTGGACATGGTGTCATACGCCGTGACCTTGTAGCTGTTGCGCTTGGTGCGGGTGGGCTTCTCAGCATAGAAAACGCCCACCTTGGTGTGGTTCCCGGCATCGTCCTGCCGGTAGTAGGTCAGGGCGTCCCCGGCAGTAATTTGCAGGCTACCGTCCGGGTCCGCCCAGATTTCGGCTTCAATGTAGTCCGAAAACGCAGAGCCGATGGTGAACTCCTGCCCGGAATTTACCGCGGTGTGCAGCGTCAGGCTTTTGACCGCGCTGCCGGGGGAGCCGCCCTTTAACTCGGTGCCGCTGGAGAGAGTGAGAATTGGTTGGAGCAAATATACACCTCCTTTGGTTTTAGTTAGGAGGTAGGAGTGAGGAGTTAGGAGTTGGAAGGTGTGCGCGTTCACGCACGATTTGAAAATTAGGCTGCAGTCCCGTAGGAGCGCACAGTGTGCGCCCGTCGCCCTGTGGCAAATCCTGTTATGGCATCATCTACCGCAAAGCCCCGGAACGGTCAAGACCGTTCCCTACAGAGCTGGACCTTAGGCCCGTTTTAACTCCTAACTCCTACTTCCTACCTCCTAACTCTCAATCAGCATTCGATAATGTTAAATTTAAGGTTCTTCCACTGTTTCGTCTTGGCATTGTGCCAGGCGATGCCGTATTTGCTGCAGTAGCAGGTGGTGGTCTCGGTCTCGGTGGAAGAGCCGGCTTTGGGATGGGTGAACTGGAATGTGGATTTGCCTGCAAACAGCCCGATGGTGTACTTGTATTCGTCGTCCGTCAGGCAGCTGTAGGCGATGGGCCAGGTGGCAACCTTTTCCCGCACCACTTCGCGGTGCATGTACCCGGCTTCGTCGCGCCCGGAATCGCTGGAATCCAGGTCGGAATAGCTCGGTTCAATGTCGCAGTCCGGTGCGTACAGGGATTTGCCATCGATCTGGAACAGATTGGTCAGGGTCACGTCACACACCTCCTGTTGCAATGGCCTGTTTGCGCTGCCAGCGCTGCACGGCGCGGCCTACGTCCTCGTCGGTCAGCTCAATGCCGTACACGGCGGAGAGGATCTCCCGCAGCACGGAAACCACGGCTTCAAAGCCCGCCATCTGGCCCGCCTGCAGGTCCTCCATGACCTCGGCCACAGCCTGCTTGATGGTGTCCAGCGGAGCTTCCACGTTGGTGCCGTGGCTCTGATCGCCCAGCACGGCGAGGAACTCCCGGTTGGCCGGGATGACCGCGCCTTGTGCCAGGTAGGGAATCTGCGGGGCGGTCAGGGTACTGATATGAAACCCGACATGCCCGCCGCCGAATATGTCCGGCAGGTCGAACGACAACCCGTTCAGCGCGTTGATGACCGCATTGATGCCGGTCACAACGGCGGAGATCATCCGATTGATGAAGCCGATGATGCCATTGACGGCGGTTTTGATGGCGTTCGTCATCTTGTCCCAGACGGTGCTGACCGTGTTGCCGATGGCCTGCCAGGCAGCATCCCAGTTGCCGCGGAACACGGCGCTTAAAAAGTCCGCCAGCCCGCGCAGCACAACAACGGCCAGATCGATGGCATCCGCAATAGCCCCAACGGCCACGCCAACAACGTCCGCAATGGCGTTGAATACCTCAGCAAACGCGGGGCCGAATGTGGCGATGATCCACTTGGCCACCGGGGCCAGCAGGTTGTTCCACAGGTCCAGCAGGCAGTTGGCAACGCTTGCCACCAGCAAAAGAATGTCGTCCCACAGGGGCTTGAGGTGGGAGGACCAGAGGGTAGACAAAATCTGCATCAGGTTAGTAAGGATCGGCTGCAAAACGTTCTGCCATAGGGTGGTAAAAATGCCTTGCAGGTTTTCCAGCGCCAGGGCGGCACTCTGGGCAATGGGCTGGCCGTACTCGGCCCAGGTCAGCTGAACGCCGCCCAAAAGATCCTGCCAAACGGTCAGGGCAGCGGTTTTCATCTGCTGCCAGGCTGCATCCCACAGCGCGGCGGCGGGGGCAAGCACAGCCTGTAATGTAGCCCAGAAATTTTGCAGCTGCTGGTTTAATAAAGCCGGCGGACTTAACTGTGGCGGTTCGGCATCTGCGGCTTTGATTGTTGCAGTGCTGCTTTTGCGGGTGGTGGAAGCCGCCGCAGCTCCGGCACTTTCGGCAAGGGAAGCCTGCAGCCGGTCCAGCTCATCAAATTCCGCAACGCTGCGTTTGGCGGCCTTGGCTGCTTTGGTGGTGCCACTGGCAAGTTTGGCCTGGGCTTTGGCGGCTTTGTTGGCGCTGACTGCTGCTGCGGCGGTCTGCTGCTCAAACTTTGCCACCGGCACGGCGGAGAACGCAGCGTTTACACTGCGGCTTATTTTTTTCAGGGCAGTGCGCAGGCCGTTCAGCGGCTGCTGCGCGGTGTGGGTAGTTGTTTGTGTAGACAGGGCAACCTGAAGGCTGCCTGCATAGGATTTTGGCAAAAGCATCTACCTCCTTATGAGAACTTAATTGGCCAACAGGCGCTGCAGCCGCTGGCGTTCCGCTATCTCTGCCGGATTCAGGCGGGGGCGCAGGTCAACCATGGCTTTGTTTTTGCGGTAGTAGTCCTGTTCCCACGGCTGCAATTTTTGGCCGTGGCGCAGCTTGCTGCGCACCCGCAGCAGGGTAGCCAGCTGGCCGTCCCCAATGCTGTTGAACCAGGCCATAAAGGTCCACCAGTGCAGATAAGGCAGGGCGCGCACTTCGCACCCGGCGGCTTTGTTGATGTCGGCGGCAATCAGCGGGGCGTCTTGTTCCCAGTCCAACAGCGGCGGGGCAGGGGAGCGGGGCAGCGTTTGCCCGCAGTTCAAAAAATCTGCCAGCTTCTGCATGGCCTCCGGATAGTCGCTGTGCGGCAGATCGCCCTCATAAAATAGGGCCAGGGCCACCCGCCAGCGGATGAATTCCGGCTCGCTGGCATCGTTCAACCGATGCAGAATATCCAGAATATCGCGGTAATCCGAATGAATCGGATATGCTTTTCCGCCAACCTCCAGCCGGGTGGGCAGCCGCCAGCTGCTCATACCTGCACCCCGCGCGCGGCGCGCGCTGCCTGGGCCTGCTGCACGGCCAGCGTGGCTTTGGCATCCGCGCACTGGCGGGCACCGGCTTCCAGAATGGGCTGCAATGCCGCAAACAGATTGGTGATGACCCGCTCGCCGTTGCCGGCAACCGCCAGCAGATTGGTGCCGCCCAGCATGGCGTCAAAATCATTGCCGGGGCCAAATACTTCCGCCAGCAGCTCCTTGGCGCGCTGATCCGCCTGGGCCAGCAACTGTATGGCATCGGTCCCAGTGGGGCTTTGCGCCTGCACCTGCTGTTCCAGCTCTTGCAGCTGATTTTGCAGGGTGCAAAAACGGCTGTAAACATTGGGGTCGCTGGGGTTAAAGCGCAGCACTCCGCCGCCGTGCTCCGGCCCGCCATTGACCGCGTATTCGCGCAGGCCGGTATCAATCGTAAGTTGTTCCATAAAGCCTCCTTTAATGTAACAGAAATCTGTAATCACGATAGCTAAAAAATGGTGAAGCGCTGCTGCACACTTCACGAAGAAAAAAGGTGAACAAGAGAATTTTGGTGTACCCTCTGCCAAGGGAACGCCAAACAAAACTTACAGCGGAAATACCGGAATCCTAGGGTGTATCTGAAAAGTCAAAAATTTAGTCTATCTTTTTCTTGTTTTCAAATACACTTTAAGGCAGGTGAACGATATTGGGAAAAGAAATCCTAAACGTAAAACGCAGCCCGGCAGCCGCCGATTTGGGCATTATACAGAACAATAAAAAGATAGCGAAAAACCTATCATTCCAGTATTCTGTAAAATTCTGGACCTTGTGGCTATCATAACGCAATATTACAGAAATGTCAACAATAAAATTCAGAAAACTGAAATTGCGATGGAATACCGGTACCGTAATACTCCACAAAAACCCGCAAACATAAAAACTCTCCGCCGCACAGTGCAATGTTGTGGGCGGAGGGAGAGCCGTGTTTAGAGTGATTTGCTGCGCTAGAGCGCGGCAGCAAAACAAAAATGATGCAGACAAAAGTAAACGAGAGGAGATAAGCAGACCGGAAACATCCGGCACAACACAACAAAAAAGCTCCAGCGCCTTCTACCCTTATGGCGCTGGAGCGAACTTACTTGATTGGAGTCATAGCCTCATACCCGATTGTATTATTTTTCGGACCGTTTGCACATTTTCATGGCAACCTCATCCTTTAACTTTGATCGAATGTTTTTAAACCTGGTTTTCTTTGTTTTGCAAATCGGAAACGGGTTTCATTCGCTGTTGTTCGATGATTTTGCGTTTGCTTGAAATTTCTGATTCCCTTTAGTTCGTTATTTGCTGCCTGGAAACATTTTGCAAGGAAAACGATTCTTGGTGCATCTGTGGAACGGGGAAGTGAACTTCAATAATTTTGTGCAGGGTACCTGAATTTGATGCCAGAGGTTGATTCCTCTTTGCTCTAGTACATCGGAGTTTCTCCTTTTGGGGGCGGTGCGCTTGCACCAGCCAGATCAGGTGAAGCATTATTTGTTCGGCGGAGTTAGATCTTTCATAACAATCACCGGTGATTCAGGGTTTCTATTTACGCTTTTGCGTACCAGGTTTTGAACCTGTAATTTTCTATTTAGAATCCTGTCGTCAGTTCTTCATCTAATCTATGTAAACGCGGGGAACTTTTTCTGACGGGATTTCCTGAGCACTGCATTTTAAGCAAGCTACGAACCTTGCATCTTAACTTTTATATCTTTTACAGGTAATGACCTGCGGCTGTTAATGAGGTTCGTTTGCTTTCAGCAGGCCCAGGCCCGCCGGTGATGAATGGGATCTTTGAAATTAGCCATTGGACTTGAGCCTCCTTCCTTACGAATCCTGCCGGCTCTGCCATCTTACTTTCAAGTCCTTCGGTAGCCTCTCGGTCCCTGCTTTCCCGGAGTTCTTCAAGTGTTCCCATTTAGACTTCTTACTGGAAGCCTTTGCGAAATCTGCTTGAAGCTGTCGGGAAAACCGCCGTGCCTTGTTCCGATGCTATTGAAAGTGGCTTTTGCTTGGAGCTTTTAGCTCCTTATCTCCGGCTGTTTTCTTTCTGTGACTATACTATACAATACCCTAAGGAATTTGTCTATTCGCAGATATCCCAAACAAAATATGAATTATTCGTGCATGTTATGGATAGATATTGCCTTGACGAATGTGGTATAATAAATATGTTGGGTGTGCAAAAGCGTGGGCCTGTCGGTTGGCAGGCCCACGCTTTTTAGTTTGTATTAGAGAAAAGAAGCTAAAAGAAGTCAGCCCCAGAAATCATCACAATAAGCATTTAGTAATCAGGCAGCCCCAATTCCTAATTGCTCATTCCTAATTTCTAATTCAACTCCTAACTCCTAACGAATTCACATGCTCTCCGGCACCGTAACCTTGAACATGGTCAGCACGTTGCGGATCACGCTGCGCACGGCCAGGCACAGGGCCATGCGGCACTGGCGAACGGCAGGGTCAGCTTCCAGAATGCGGCAGGCATTGTAGAAGCGGTGGAACGCCGTGGCAATGTCGATAACATAACGGGTAATGCGGGCCGGGTCATACTTTTCTGCTGCGGCAGCAATCTCAGCCGGGAAAGCGGAAAGCAGACGCAGCAGAGCCTGCTCGCTGGGGTCAGTCAGCAGGCTGGCATCCAGGGCATCGGCACCCTCAAAGGTGACACCGGCGGCTTCCAGCTTTTTCAGCACGGAGCAGATGCGGGCGTGGGCGTACTGGACATAGTAGACCGGGTTTTCGCTGTCGTTGCGCACAGCCAGGTCAAGGTCGAAATCCAGAGTGGAGGAGCTTTCGCGCTGGTTGAAGAAGAAACGTGCGGAATCAATGGGCACTTCGTCCAGCAGGTCGGTCAGGGTGATGGCCTTGCCGGTACGCTTGCTCATACGCACCGGTTTGCCGTCGCGCATCAGGTTGACCATCTGCATCAGCACAACATCCAACTTGGTGCCGTCCAGGCCAACGGCGTCCATGGCACCCTTCATGCGGGCTACATGGCCGTGATGGTCGGCACCCCAAATGTCGATGGCACGGTCAAAACCGCGCACGGCCAGCTTGTTGTAATGGTAGGCGATGTCGGCGGCAAAATAGGTGGGAATGCCGTTGGCGCGTACCAGAACTTCGTCTTTGGCTTCCTCTTCGCCGTCGGCGTTTTCGTCCTTCTTGCGGTTTACAACGCCGTACTTGGAAGCATACTGGGCGCTGCGGTACATGATGGCACCGTCCTCGGCCTTGTAGCAGGCACCCTTGTCCATCAAGATTTTGATGACATCATCCACAGCGCCGCTCTTGTGCAGGTCGCTTTCGTGGAACCAGACATCATAGGTGATGCGGTACTTGCCCAGGTCGCGCTGCAGCCCGGCAATGTTCTTGGGCAGGGCATCGGCAATCAGGGCATCTTTCAGCTCTTCAAAGTCCTTATCGACATAGGAATCGCCGTGAATTTCGGCAAACTCTTTGGCGCGAGCAATAATGTCAGCGCCCTGGTAGCATTCTTCCGGCAGGGGAACGGCTTCTTCGCCTTTGTACAGCTGCAGGTAGCGGATGGCCAGGCTCTTGCCGAACTTCTGGATCTGGTTGCCTGCATCGTTGATGTAGAACTCGCGGGTCACATCATAACCGGCCCAGTCCAGGCAGGCAGCCAGGCAGTCGCCCAGAGCACCGCCGCGGGCGTTGCCCATGTGCATGGGGCCGGTGGGGTTGGCGGAAACAAATTCAACGTTGTAGCGCTTGCCTGCACCGCCGTCCGTGCGGCCGTATTCCGGCTCAGTGGCAGCTGCCTGCAGCACGCTGGTAAACCAGTGAGCACCCAGGAACAGGTTGATGAAGCCGGGGCCTGCGATCTCTACACGGTCGAACAGGCTGCCCTCCAGGTTCAGGTGGTCCACAATGGCCTGTGCAATCTGGCGCGGAGCCTTGTGGAACGCACGGGCACCGGCCATGGCGGCGTTGGATGCAATATCGCCGTTTTTGACATCGGCGGGAATCTCAACAATAAATTCCGGCAGCGGGGCTTCCGGAAGGGAACCGTCCGCCACAGCAGCATTCAGCGCGCCGGTCAGCAGCTCACGCGCTGTATCCAGCGCAGCCTTGCGGGGGTTATAGTATTTGTAATTCACGTTGTACCTCCAGTTTGGAAGTTAGGAGGGAGGAGTTAGGAGTTAGGAGTTTAAGGTGCGGCCTGCGCCGCAATTTTGAAAAACAGCCGCACAGCTGATCATTAAAATTTGTGCGCGCCAGCGCACACCAAAAACTCCTAATTCCTACTTCCTAACTCCTAACTAAAAATTTATTCAACTTCAGTTTCCTGCTTTTTCAGCGGCTCTACTGTGATAAGCACGGAATTGCGGCTGATTAAGGTTTCGGCGCCGGAATCCAGCGTGTAGCTGAACTGTAGCTCGCCGCCATCCGGCAGCAGGTTGTGCTCAATCACATCAGCGGCCACGCCAAGGCTGATGGAACCGTACCCGGTTTCGTAATGGCACAGGTGGCGGATGCCTTTTTCAATAATCAGCTGGCTGGATGTTTTGCCAAAGCGGGTCATGCTGACCAGCCGGGCATCCTGGCTGACGCGCACCGTGGTGGTACATCCGGCGTAACCGGTGGCTTCGGTTTCAGCATACACGATGTAGTAGCTGTTGCCGCGCTGCACAAAGTTGCCGCGGGTCATCAGCTCCACGGTGTCGTTTTCGCCGTTCTGCTCCATGGTGCCTTTGATGGTGATGAGGTAATTTTCTTCAACAGGTTTTGCCATAATAGTTTAATTCCTTAATACGTTTCAATGGCGATCTGTTCCACCGGGCCGCCCGCTTCGCTGCCCATGAACAGCCGCTCCTGCTTGGCAAAGCCGTCCGGGGTATCGCTGACAAAAAAGCGGGTGGTGCCGCCGGTGCTGCGCCCGCTGGAAATCCCAAGGTCATCCAGCGCGGTGGCGGCGGCAATGGCGGTCAGCTTGCCGGGGTCAATCAGCGTTACGCTGTCGCCCACAAAATCGCCGATCATTTTTTTCAGCAGCGGGTAGTGGGTGCAGCCAAGGATCAGGGTGTCAATGCCGGAATCCCGCACGGGGGTCAGGTATTCCTCAATCATCAGCTGGGTCACTTTGTCGCCGTTCACATAACCGTTTTCAACCAGCGGTACAAACAGGGGGCAGGCGCGGGCAAAAATCTGAACCTCCGGCACCAGATCTTTCAGCTGGGTGGCATAAGAACCGCTGCGGATGGTGGCCGCTGTGCCGATCACGCCGATGCGTTTGTTTTTGGTGGCGGCAGCAGCTGCGCGGGCTGCCGCACCGATCACGCCGGTGTAGGGTACCGGCAGCTGGGCAGCTTCCGCCGAAGGATAGGTGGAAGATACTGTGCCGCAGGCCGCCATAATGAACTTGACATTCTGGGAAAGCAGGAACCGGATATCCTGCTGGGCGTACCGCACGATCACATCGTGCCCGCGGGAACCGTAAGGCACGCGGCCGGTATCGCCAAAATACACGATATCTTCGCCCGGCAGCAGGCGGCGCAGCTGGCGCACGGCGGTCAGCCCGCCAAGGCCGCTGTCAAATACGCCGATGGGACGAGTATCCATCAGTAAGCACCTCGCTTTTTGCTCAGTGCAAGGCCGATTAGCTTATCAACCAGGGCGGCAAAGTTGTAGCCCTCGTTTTCCATCAGCTTGGGGTACATGCTGATGGGGGTAAAGCCCGGCAGGGTGTTCAGCTCATTGCAAAGCACACGTCCTGTGCCGTGCTCTACAAAGAAATCGCACCGGGCAAGACCAGCGCAGCCCAAAGCCAGGTAAGCGCGGGCGGCCAGCGTTTTGACTTCGTCCAGCTTCTGGTCCGGCAGGTGGGCGGGAATCACCGTCTTGGATATACCGTTTTTATACTTGTCGTCATAGGTATAAAACTCTGCGCCGGCCAAAATCTCGCCGGGGCGGGTGGTGCGCACTTCCTGTGGGTTATCCGGGTTGCCAATGGCGGCACATTCCACTTCCTGCCCATCAATAAACTCTTCAAACACCACTTTGTCATCTTCCCGCAGGGCGGTGTCAATGGCGGTGTTCAGCTCTTCACGGTTGTGGGCCTTGGTGATGCCCACGCTGGAACCCGCATTGGCCGGTTTGACAAAGATCGGGTAGGGCAGGCGGTTTTCCACGCGGGTCAACAGGGCGCTGCGCTGGGTTTCCGCTTCGGCTCGGACGGCGCTGCACCAGTGGCAGTGGGGCACATGATAGGCGTCCATGATGGTATTGGCAACGGCTTTGTCCATGCAGGCAGCGGATGCCAGAACGCCGCAGCCCACATAGGGGATGGCAGCCAGCTCCAGCAGGCCCTGAATCGTGCCGTCCTCGCCGTTTTTGCCGTGCAGGATGGGGGCGACCACATCCACCGGCAGCAGTTCATAGCCGTTGGCACTGTGCACCAGCAGGCCATGGTCGCTGCGGTCCGGGCTGAGCACGCAGGGCACGCAGGAAGCATCCTGCTCCCAGCTGCCGCTGCGCATGCCCTCGGTAGAGCCGCTGTATTTCAGCCAGCGGCCCTGTTTGGTAATGCCCACCAGAATCACTTCATATCGGTCCGGCATGGTGGCAAGGGCATCCGCCCATGCCGCAGCCGAAACACAGCTGACCTCATGCTCGCTTGAACAGCTGCCAAACAGCAGGGCCACGCGGATCTTGTTTACTTGTTGTTTCATATTGTCAGGTATGCTCCCTTTTTGTTTTCGGCCGGTTCCGGGGCAGTTTGCCGCCGGAACCTGGCTGTATGGCATAACACTACACTTTAATACTATATCATATTTATGCGGTTTATGCCAGTGGTTGTCCGCTATTTCCGGGATTTTTTGCGCAAAACAAAATCCCCGCAGCCCGCCGGTGCAAAACCGGGGCCGCGGGGGATAAGATACGATACTTTAAGCCGGATTTTCCACAAGTCTTAAGGAACTTGTGGAGAACAAAAGGCTTCGGGAGCGGCGGTTATACGTACTTGGCAATAATGGAGTTCACCGCATCAGGGTCAGCTGCGCTCCAGGTCTGCCAGTTCTGGCCTGCGGCTGCAGCAGCCTGGCCCAGCTCCACCAGCAGGGCGGGGAGCTGCTCTTCATATACGGTGCCGATGGTATCGCCAAAGTGGGCATGGCCCAAAGCATCGGACCCGCCCAGGAAGATGGCAAACGCCGGGGCAGGCTTGCCGCCCGGCACCGCTTTAACCGTGCCCTGGAAGCCGATGGCTGCGGCCTGGTGGCCGGAGCAGCTGGACGTGCAGCCGGAAATGCAGACTTTGGGCAGGGCACCGTCCGGAATGTTAGCCTCCCGCACGGCCTGCACAGCGCGCTGCAAAACGGACTGGCTGTCCCGCACGCCCTGCTGGCAGATGGAAGCACCGATGCAGGCAACGCTGGTCTCAAACAGCGTTTTGGCACCATCTGCGGTGGCATCCAGCACAGCGGCAGCTTCGTCTGCCGTCAGGTTGATGATGTACAGCGTTTCATTGGGGGCAACGCGGCATTCGCAGCCGGGGATGGTGCTGAGCAGGTTGTCCAGCTGCACCAGTTTTTCCGGGATCAGGCGGCCGCCGATGGGGTGGTACGCCACAGCGTACAGCCCCGGCTGTTTTTGGGCAATGGCGCGCGGGTCATCCAGCGTGCCGGTGCCGGTTTTGGTAATGGCGGCGGGGGTCAGGTGCAGTTTCAGGCTTTCGTCCGCCTTGGCAGCGGCAACGTTCTCCAAAAAGACGCGGCGCAGCTCGTCCGGGCCAAGGGTCTCCTGCATAAAGCGGGTGCGGGCCCTGGCACGGTTCTGGTAATTGCCGTGCTGGCAGAAGGTGGTGATCATGCCGCGGATATAGTACAGCACATCCTCTGCGGGCAGGGATTCCGCCGCCAACACGCCCATGCGCCAGCCGCCGCCCAGGCCGCCGGCAATGTACAGCTTAAAGGTGCCGTCCGGCTGCGCCACAAAGCCCATATCGCGGAACGCGGTGTGCACACAGTCATCCACGCCGTTGCAGAACGCAACCTTCAGCTTGCGCGGCATGTGGATGTCACGGCAGATGGAAAGCAGATACTCCGTTGCGGCCTCGGCCCAGGGCATAACGTCAAAAGCTTCGCCGGGCTGCACGCCGGTCAGGGGGCTGGCCTGAATGTTGCGGGGGTTATCACCGCCGCCGCCGCGGGTGATAATGCCGCAGGGGATGGCGGCCTCCATGATGGCAGGCACCTCGTCCGGGGTCAAATCGTGCATCTGGATCGCTTCGCAGGTGGTCAGCTTCAGGAATGGCACATGGTACTGCTGAACAGCCTGTGCCATAAAGTGCAGGCGCTTCGGCGTGACCCGGCCGCCCGGCAGGCGCAGCCGCAGCATATGCTTGGCGGCATCGCGCGGGGCATAACTGCCAAACCCGCCGGAAATGCCTTTGTAGTCCTTGCGGGCAATTTCGCCCTGGGCAAAGGAGTGGATCGTGTTGGAAAAGCCGCCGATTTCTTCGCGGTAAGTGTTGAGCCATTGCTGGTCCATGGTTGGAACCCCCATTACATCCTAGTTATTTTTTCATAAAATAATAAAT
>ULWD01023291.1_pt1 | contig 14898 bp, 10 predicted proteins | sample 1960011 | NCBI WGS metagenome assembly ULWD01 (sample SAMEA4835803, study PRJEB28245) | human gut metagenome | biome: gut microbiome; material: fecal sample | place: Denmark | collected 2008 | reverse complement strand
AGCATGTGGCTTCCGTTAAAGAGGAACTGATCAAACTGCTGTAGTATAGTTTGTACACAAATTATATGAGATAGGAATGAAATATAAAGGGCTGGACAGCCTGAATAACGATTACAGGCGTAAATACAAGAATTATCCGATCCATCATATGCAGGAACGAATCAAAAAGAAGGAAAGTATCGAAGAAAAGCTGCGCAGAAAGGGCTGTAGGGTGAGCGCAGAGGAAGCAAGGGAAAATCTGACGGATATTGCAGGGATCCGGATTATCTGCTATTTTGAAGAAGATATATATCATGTACTGGAAAGGATCAAGAGGCAGACAGACATTCTGATCCTGCAGGAGAAGGATTATATCAGGCAGGAGAAGGAAAATGGCTACAGGAGTCTGCATATCATCGTAGGAATTCCGGTTTATCATATCGATGGCATGGATTATTATCCGGTAGAAATTCAGATGCGGACGATGGCAATGGATCTCTGGGCAAGCATGGAACATCGGATCTGCTACAAAAACGAGGAGAAGATCGGAAAAGATTCTCCAAAGAAAGAAACTTTTAAAGAATTTGCAAAAGAGTTATACCACATGGAACAAAAACTGAGTGAGATGAAGTGAGAAACTTTATCTCACTCTTTTCTATTCGTTCGGTGTTTTTAGTCTTCTCCCTGTTTTTATCGGCTTTCTCCCTTTTTTCAATTCATAGTTTGTTCTTTTTCGATTATTTTTTTCTCTGATCTATGTTTTTTTTGATCTGTAGTTTGTTTTGAAATTTCAGTTAGTATATCGCCCGTAATGTAACACATGGGATAAAATAATTTTCTCTATATGATTTACATAACATCAATAACATAAGATAAAATAACAATCATTTTCATTACAATAAAAGAGGCAGTAATACACCATATCTTGTTTGGTTTAGTCAAAAAATATACTATATTATGTTGCAACAAAATGACTAGAAAATCGAAGATACAAAACTGATAACTAGGTCATAAAAATTTTAAAAAAATAAAATAGCATTTATTATAAATCAGAAAAGAAGAAAAAGTATAGAAAATGATTAGATTGTCAGCAAAATGGTGACTGAAATAGTCAATATAAAATCAGAAAAAATAACACAAATATTTAATTGCGACAGTTTACATAAAGTTACATGAATGATTAAAATAACAATGATAATATTTTAAAATGAGATAAAACTGCATTTCATAACGCCACAATCAGAAAAGTGATATAAATATTATGTATACCTATAAATGACATATGTATTTCATGAATAAACAGAAGAAAGAGAGAACAGCACAGAAAATACAATATGGAAAATACAGCTGCATGCCGTTGGCACAAAATTAGAAAAGGACAGGGAAAGGTATCAGAAACGAATAAAAAAACGACTGTCATGTATGGTCATAGGTTGAAAAAAGGGATATTTCTTGTATAATGAAAATGATATGTCATTAACATAGGAAAAGATTACAAATGGAGGAGTCATCAAATGGCAGACGTAAGACGGATTTATGTTGAGAAAAAAGATGCTTTTGCAGTCAAAGCGAAGGAGCTGCAGGAGGATTTGAAAAACTATCTGGGGATGACAGGCATCGATAAGGTCAGAGTACTGATCCGCTATGATGTGGAAAATATCTCAGAAGAAACCTTTCAGAAAGCTTGTAAGACTGTTTTCAGTGAACCGCCGGTTGATATGCTGTACGAGGAGCAGTTCCCAATGCCGGAAAATGCAAAATGTTTTTCCGTAGAGTTTTTACCGGGACAGTTCGACCAGCGTGCGGATTCCGCGCTGCAGTGTATCCAGTTTTTAAAGGAAGATGAACAGCCGATCATCAAAACTGCTGTTACTTATGTACTGGAGGGTATAGTTTCAGATGAAGATCTGGAAAAGATCAAAGCATATTGTATTAACCCTGTAGATTCCAGAGAGACCGGTATGAAAAAGCCGGAAACACTTGTTTCTGAATATAAAGAGCCGGATGATGTCAAGATTTTTACCGGTTTTCAGGATATGGCAGAGGACGAGCTGAAGAAGTTATATGATTCTCTGGGACTTGCGATGACATTTAAGGATTTCCTTCATATTCAGAATTATTTCAAGAAGGACGAAAAACGTGATCCGTCCATGACAGAGATCCGTGTACTCGATACGTACTGGTCTGATCATTGCCGTCATACTACTTTCTCTACAGAACTGAAGGATGTAACATTCGAAGACGGTTATTATAAGACTCCGATTGAAAAAACATATAAAGACTATCTGGCTGCCAGAGAAGAAATCTTCAAGGGCAGAGATGATAAGTTTGTCTGCCTGATGGATCTTGCTCTCATGGCAATGCGCAAGCTGAAAAAAGAAGGCAAGCTGGATGACATGGAAAAATCAGATGAGATCAATGCCTGCTCGATCGTTGTTCCGGTAGAGATTGACGGTAAGACAGAAGAATGGCTGATCTTCTTTAAAAATGAAACACATAACCATCCGACAGAGATCGAACCGTTCGGTGGTGCTGCTACCTGTCTTGGTGGTGCGATCCGAGATCCGCTTTCAGGCCGTGGTTATGTATATCAGGCAATGCGTATTACAGGTGCTGCAGATCCGACAGTTCCTGTTACAGAAACTTTAAAAGGAAAACTTTCCCAGAAGAAGCTTGTCAGAGGCGCAGCAAGCGGTTACTCCTCCTATGGTAATCAGATCGGTCTTGCGACAGGCTATGTAAAGGAGATTTATCATCCTGATTATGTGGCAAAGAGAATGGAGATTGGTGCTGTCATGGGTGCTGCTCCGAGAAAGAATGTCATTCGTGAAAATTCCGATCCGGGCGATATCATCATCCTGCTCGGCGGCAGAACCGGACGTGACGGCTGCGGTGGCGCAACAGGTTCATCTAAGGTGCATACAACAACTTCCATCGAAACATGTGGTGCGGAAGTACAGAAAGGTAATGCACCGACAGAACGTAAGATCCAGAGACTGTTCCGCAGAGCCCAGGTCAGCAAGCTGATCAAGAAATGTAATGACTTTGGTGCAGGCGGTGTATCGGTAGCGATCGGTGAGCTGGCAGACGGACTGGTTGTTGATCTTGACAAAGTACCGAAGAAATATGCAGGTCTGGACGGTACAGAGCTTGCCATTTCCGAATCACAGGAAAGAATGGCAGTTGTTGTAGCACCAAAGGATGTGGATGAATTCTTAGGCTATGCGGCAGAGGAAAATCTGGAGGCTGTCAAAGTTGCAACCGTAACAAAAGAGCCGAGACTGGTGCTGAACTGGAGAGGCAAGAGTATCGTAAATCTTTCCAGAGCATTTCTGGATACAAACGGTGCACATCAGGAAACAAGCGTAAAGGTGGATGTACCGAAGAAAGAAGATAACTATTTAGAAAAGATTGCAATAGATAAAGTAGAAAAGGATCTGGAGCAGAAGGATGTCAAGGCTGCTATGCTGGATACCCTGCATGACCTCAATGTCTGCAGCCAGAAAGGTCTTGTGGAAATGTTTGATGCCTCCATCGGTGCTGGCAGCGTATTTATGCCATACGGTGGACAGTATCAGCTGACAGAAACACAGTCCATGGTAGCGAAGCTTCCGGTTCTGCATGGTAAGACAGATACTGTTACAATGATGAGCTATGGCTTTGATCCATATCTTTCCAGCTGGAGCCCATACCATGGTGCGATTTATGCAGTCCTCGAATCTTTATCCAAGATCGTTGCAACGGGTGGTGATTATAAGAAGGTTCGTTTCACATTCCAGGAATACTTCCGCCGCATGACAGAAGATCCGGAAAGATGGAGCCAGCCGTTTGCAGCACTTTTAGGTGCTTATAATGCACAGATCGGTTTCGGTCTGCCAAGTATCGGTGGAAAGGACAGTATGTCCGGTACATTTAATGATATCGATGTGCCTCCGACACTTGTGTCATTTGCAGTAGATACCGCACTGCAACAGGAAATCCTGACACCGGAGCTGAAAAAGACAGGCGACGTGCTTGTATTATTTGAGATTCCGAAGGATGCTTATGATCTGCCGGAATACGATAAGGTAATGGCTTTATATGAGAAGCTGCATGCTCTTGTTGTAGACGGTACTTTGAAGGCTGCTTATACAGTAGACGGGACAGGTGTGATGGCTGCAACAGCCAAGATGGCATTCGGTAATAAGCTGGGTGTAAGCTATGCAGACAGCCTGACAGAAAAAGAGTTATTCGGTAATCAGATCGGTGCGATCGTTGCAGAAGTGGCACAGGAAGATCTTGCAAAGCTTCCGGCTTATAAACTGGTCGGCAGCGTAGCAGAAAGTGGATTTGCTTATAAGGATGCAGTTGTGACAGAAGACGATGCACTGAAGAGCTGGAGCTCCACACTGGAACGTGTCTTCCCGACAAAGGCAGAAAAAGGTACAGATCCGGTTGCTTCTCCTTTATATGAAGCAAAAGAAGTATATGTATGCAAGCATAAAGTAGCAAAACCAACCGTATTCATTCCGGTATTCCCGGGTACAAACTGCGAATACGATTCAGCAAAGGCATTTGAAAGAGCCGGAGCTGATGTCATCACAAAGGTATTTAAAAATATGTCAGCGGAAGACATCAGAGAAAGTGTAGATGCTTTTGAAAAAGCGATCAGTCAGGCACAGATCATCATGTTCCCGGGCGGCTTCTCAGCAGGTGATGAGCCGGACGGAAGCGCGAAATTCTTTGCAACCGCATTCCAGAATGCAAAGATCAAAGAAGCTGTGACAAAGCTGTTGAACGAGCGCGATGGTCTTGCACTTGGTATCTGTAACGGTTTCCAGGCACTGATCAAACTTGGTCTTGTACCATATGGCGAGATCTGTGGACAGAAGGAGGATTCTCCGACACTGACCTACAACACGATCAACCGTCATATCTCCAAGATGGTTTATACAAAGGTTGTTTCCAATAAATCTCCATGGCTTGCACAGGCAGAGGTAGGTAAGACTTATGTATCACCTGCTTCTCACGGTGAAGGTCGTTTCGTAGCACCGAAGGAATGGATCGACAAGCTGTTTGCAAACGGACAGGTTGCAACACAATATGCGGACTTCAATGGCAATGTTTCCATGGATGAAGAGTGGAACGTCAACGGTTCTTATGCAGCCATCGAAGGTATCACTTCTCCGGATGGCAGATGCTTCGGTAAGATGGCACATGCGGAAAGACGTGACAATGCGGTAGCGATCAACATTTACGGTGAACAGGATCTGAAGATCTTTGAATCCGGTGTAGCTTACTTTAAATAGGAAGCAGAAAACAATAGCAAAACAGTCGTCTCCCTCATATAGTAAATTATGTATAGGGGGAGCGGCTATGAAGAAAAGAATCGTGCTACTGGGAGGAGATCTCAGACAGTATTATATGGCAAAATCTCTTATTCGTAAGGATTTTGCCATTTCTTATTATGGACTGAATTTCCCGCAGGAGGAACAGGGAGCACATCAGTGCAGGGATAAAGGTGCTCTGTGGTCTGCCTTGCGGGAAGCGGACGCACTCATATTACCGGATCCGGTCAGCCGGGATGGTATGACTGTCCGGGAAAATATGCTGGAGACACCCGTGCTTCTGGCAGAAGTGCTGCTGCATATGGATGGGCAGCAGCTTTTTGGCGGCAGATTTCCGGTCAATATGGTGGCGGCTGCGGCAAAAAATAACTGTCGGTTGCATGATTTCGTGCAAAATGAAAGATTACAGATTAAAAATGCAACTCTTATTGCAGAGGCTGCGTTGTTGGAAGCAAAGCTGCTGAGTGATGAAATGCTGCAGGGAAGTAATTGCCTGCTTATAGGCTATACGCTAGAGGCAAGACTGCTTGTGCAGTATCTGAAAGCATTTGGTGCATATGTGACAGTTGTGTCAACGATCGGACGGCGCAGACTGGAAGCAGAGGCGTATGGCTGCGTCGGAATGGATGAGGTGCAGTTGTCGGAATCCGGTATAAAATGGAATTATGTGTTTCAGATAACAGGCGAAATAAAACTCGGTCGAAAGCTGCTCAATCTCATGCAGACTGATACGGTGATCCTGGATTTGTCGGAAAAAGAGGACAGTGTCAATACAGTATACGGGCGGAGCCAGCATCTGACGATCCGAAAATGTACAGATCTGCCCGGCAGATATGCGGCGAAGACAGTCGGAGAAGAATATGCTGATTATGTGGCAGCTGTTATTTAATTACATGATATATAATCGGCTGATATCTTGTTAGAAAATAAAAAGAGAATAGGATAACAAAAAAAGAACAGGACGGATATGAAATCTGCCCTGTTCGTTGTCTTTGCAAAATTTTCTCCTATATGTAATTATTCTGCCGAATCACTTGCAGCATCAGCAGCATTCTCATCAGAAGCTGTGTCACTTGCAGTATCTGTAGCATTCTCATCAGAAGCTGTGTCGCTTACAGTATCTGTACTATCTGTAGCATCCGTGCTGTCAGTTGCTTCGCTGTTGTTTAAAATATCCATGATATTGTTTGCAATATCTTCTGTTGAATTTTCTGAAGTTGTGCTTTGCTCGGACTGCTTCTTTGGTAATACAACATTAGTATAGTAAACCAGATAGCCACATCCGCCAACGATCAGAAGGGCGATCACAATACCGCAGATCCAGCTGATGATGCGTTTTTTCTTGGCTTTCTTTTCCAGTTCTTTTTTATTCTTTTTGGCGTTTTTGTAAGCCTCCATTTTTTTCTGGCTCATGGTAAAATCCTCTTTTCTGTTAGATATAATGGTATTTTATGAAAATCTGTTCTTATTGTAAAGAATAATTGTGAAAAAAATATGATAAATAATGGAAAATAATATTGACAGACAGATAACGAATGCTATAATGAACATATGAACAGATATTCATATGAACATATACTCATACAAAGGAGGGCACTATGAAGAAAATAGAAGGCGATGCTGAAAAATGTGATTGCATTCACGTACATGAGGATATCGTGGAAAAGGTAGAAGAGAAAATGCCGCAGGATGAACAGCTCGCAGATCTGGCTGAGTTCTTCCGCATCTTCGGAGATGCGACAAGGATCCGTATCTTATATGTGCTGATGTGTTCTGAAATGTGTGTCTGCGATATTGCCACACTTCTGGGAATGACGCAATCCGCAATCTCCCATCAGCTCAGAGTGCTGAAGCAGATGGATCTTGTGAAGAACAGAAGAGAAGGCAAAACCGTATTCTATTCTCTGGCAGATGGTCATATTAAGACAATCCTGAGTCAGGGAATTGAACATATCAATGAATAATAAAACAAAATCAAATCAAACGGAGGTAAGGAACATGAAAAAAACAGTTATTTTAGAGGATCTGGATTGTGCACACTGCGCAGGTAAAATTGAGGAAGCGGTAAATGAACTGAAAGACGTTGAAAAATGCAGTGTAAACTTCCTGACACAGAAGATGATCATCGATGCAGATGAAGCTGCAATGGATGACATTTTAAAAGAAGCTAAGAAAATCGTAAAGAAAATTGAGCCGGATGTTACATTTACTGTAAAGTAAATGACAATGGTGAGGCAGAAGCAGTATCAGATATGCAGAGAATATGCAAGTATGTCTGGTAAGTGAGGACGAAGTATGACAAAGAAACTGAAAAAAAGACTCTATAGGATTATAGCGGGCGCGGTATGTTATGCAGCCTGCATGGCATTGGAAAAACTGGTACCTGTCAGTAACAACGTATTACTGATCGCATTTCTGGTCACCTATTTTATTATAGGCGGCGATGTACTGAAAGGCGCAGCACAAAATATCATAAAGGGACAGATCTTTGACGAAAAATTTTTGATGGTGATCGCAACGATCGGTGCATTTTTAAGCAGCCAGTATCCGGAGGCGGTAGCGGTAATGCTGTTTTATCAGATCGGTGAATGGTTCCAGTCATATGCGGTCAATAAGTCCAGAAGATCGATCAAGGATCTGATGGATATCAGACCGGATTATGCAAATGTATATAATGAAGCAGGAGAGCTTGTCAGTGTAGACCCGGATGAAGTCAGCATTGGTACGACTATCGTGGTAAAGCCGGGCGAGAAGATCCCGCTGGATGGAGAAGTCATCAAGGGAGAAACTTCGTTAGATACGATGGCACTGACCGGAGAAAGCCTGCCAAGAGAGATCCATACAGGAGACGAAGTCATTAGTGGCTGTATCAACTTATCCGGTGTGATCGAGGTAAAGACAAGCAAGGAATTCGGGGAATCTACAGTAGCAAAGATTCTGAATCTGGTAGAAAATGCGACCGCAAAGAAAGCAGAAGCAGAAAACTTTATTTCCAAATTTGCAAAATACTATACCCCGATCGTCGTATTTTTAGCTGTTGCACTGGCGATCATCCCATCTATTATCACAGGCGCGTGGGGCAAATGGGTTTATCGTGCCCTTTGTTTCTTGGTTATTTCCTGCCCTTGTGCCCTTGTTATTTCTATTCCGCTCAGCTTCTTCGGTGGTATCGGCGCAGCAAGTAAAGCCGGTATTTTAGTAAAGGGAAGCAACTACTTAGAGGCACTTGCCAATGCAGAGACGATCGTTATGGATAAGACAGGCACATTGACAAAAGGACAGTTTGCTGTGACAAAGATCATGGCAGTGAACGAATCCGAGCAGCGCGTCCTCGCGTACGGTGCGTTCGCTGAGCGTTTATCCACACATCCGATCTCCAAATCCATTATGGCTGCCTACCAGCAGAAGAATGGTGATATGACAATCATGTCATCGAATGAAGCGGTAGAAGAAAAAGCCGGATTCGGTGTGATCGCGCGCAAAGACAGCGGTAAGATCGCGGTCGGTAATGAAAAGCTTATGGCACATGTACTTGGTGCAGATGCATGGGCTGCCTGCAAGGAAAAATATCTGGCAGGTGAAAAGGCATTATCCGAAGGAACGATCTGTCATGTCGCATACAATGATACATACTGGGGCTTCTTACTGATCGAGGATCAGCTCAAAGAAGATGCAGCAGACTGTGTAACAGAGCTGAAAAAAGCAGGTATGCGGCTTGTTATGCTGACAGGAGACCAGAAGGGTGTTGCAGATAAGGTGGCAGGGCAGCTTGGTATTACAGAGTATTATGCAGAGCTTCTGCCGGGCGATAAAGTAGATCATGTAGAAAAGCTGCTGGCGGAAAAGTCGGAAAAAGGCAGGCTGATCTTTGTCGGAGACGGTATCAATGATGCACCGGTGCTTGCAAGAGCAGATATCGGTATCGCAATGGGCGGTCTCGGCTCCGATGCGGCGATCGAAGCAGCGGACATCGTTATCATGACGGATGAACCGGCTAAGATCACGACAGCAATGCATATTTCCAAGGAAACTCTGAAGATTGTAAAACAGAACATTATCTTTGCAATCGGTGTAAAGGTTCTGGTACTGATCCTGGCAGCACTTGGTGTAGCATCCATGTGGTGGGCAGTATTTGCCGATGTCGGTGTTGCATTTATTGCGATTCTGAACGCCATGAGAGCATTAAAGCTGAAATAAATATAGGAATTTTTCAGACAGAGTATGGCGGCATGAGCTGCTGTACTCTGTTTTATGTGTAATAGGAAACTCTGTTCCTATTACACATAAACGCTCCGCGGGGATGCACACTGCGGCGTACAATGTAGATGCCGCAGGCGCAAGAATGTGCCAAGACACATTCTTTATTCTTATGGCGACGAGGAAAATGCACGCATTTATGCGGTGCATTTGACGACCGCTAATCAGAGTGAGATTCGCAGAGCGTATCTCGTCTCTGTGTAATAGGAAACTTTGTTCCTATTACATTCTTTATTCTTATGGCGACGAGGAAAATGATAAAATTAAAATTTCAAAAAAAATGAAAAATATATATTGACAATATGATATTCTGTGTTATAGTTGAAATAGAACAGATACAACGAGGAGGTGTCTAGTATGAATATTCAAAAATTTACACAGAAATCCCTGGAAGCTGTCAATGGTTGTGAAAAGCTTGCTTATGAGTTTGGCAATCAGGAGGTGGATCAGGAGCATCTTCTTTATAGTCTGCTTACAATCGATGACAGCCTGATCTTAAAGCTCATCGAGAAAATGGAGATTAATAAAGAGCACTTTTTAGATAGAAGTAAAGCCGCGATCGAGAAAAAGACAAAGGTCAGTGGCGGACAGATTTATATGAGCAAGGCTTTGAATGAAGTTCTTCTTATGGCAGAGGATGAGGCAAAGGCAATGGGAGACGAATATGTTTCCGTAGAGCATTTGTTCTTATCGCTGTTAAAGCATCCGAATGCTGAGATCAAAAAGCTGTTTGCGGAATACGGACTGACGCGGGAGCGCTTTTTGCAGGCTCTGTCCACAGTACGTGGCAACCAGCGTGTGACAAGCGATAACCCGGAAGCTACCTATGATACACTGGAAAAATACGGACAGGATCTGGTAGAGCGTGCAAGATCGCAGAAGCTTGATCCGGTCATTGGACGTGATAACGAGATCCGTAATGTGATCCGTATTTTGTCCCGTAAGACGAAAAACAATCCGGTACTGATCGGTGAACCGGGTGTCGGTAAAACGGCGGTTGTAGAAGGTCTGGCACAGCGTATCGTCAGAGGCGATGTACCGCAGACCTTAAAGGATAAAAAGATCTTTGCGTTGGATATGGGCGCACTTGTTGCAGGTGCCAAATATCGTGGTGAGTTTGAAGAGCGTCTGAAAGCTGTGCTGGAGGATGTCAGAAAGAGCGAGGGACAGATCATTCTGTTTATTGATGAGCTGCATACGATCGTCGGTGCAGGCAAGACAGACGGTGCACTTGATGCCGGCAATATGTTAAAGCCGATGCTGGCGCGTGGTGAGCTGCATTGTATCGGTGCGACGACACTGGATGAATACAGACAGTATATTGAGAAGGATGCAGCACTGGAACGTCGTTTCCAGACCGTTATGGTCGAAGAGCCTACGGTGGAAGATACGATATCCATCCTGCGTGGTTTAAAAGAGCGTTATGAAGTATTTCATGGTGTGAAGATCATGGATAACGCACTTGTCAGTGCGGCAGTTTTATCGAACCGTTATATTACGGACAGATTTTTGCCGGATAAAGCGATCGACCTTGTTGATGAGGCATGTGCCCTGATCAAGACAGAGCTGGATTCCATGCCGACCGAGCTGGATGAAATGCGCCGTAAAGTGATGCAGATGGAGATTGAGGAAGCTGCGCTGAAGAAGGAAGATGACAGTCTTTCCAAAGAACGACTTGCCAACCTGCAGAAGGAACTGGCAGAACTGAAAGAGAAATTTAACAGCCAGAAAGCAACCTGGGAAAACGAAAAGAATTCCGTACAGAGGCTGCAGAAAATGCGTGAGGAGATCGAGTCTGTCAACAACGAGATCCAGATCGCACAACGGGAAGGCAATCTGGAGAAAGCCGCAGAGCTTTCCTATGGCAAACTGCCAAATCTGAAGAAGCAGCTTGAAATAGAAGAGGAAAAGGTAAAATCAGAGGATCTTTCTCTTGTGCATGAAAATGTCAATGAGGAAGAAATCGCAAAGATCGTATCCCGCTGGACAGGCATTCCGGTTGCAAAGCTGACGGAAGGAGAACGGAATAAGACACTGCATCTGGATGACGAGCTTCATAAGAGAGTCATCGGACAGGATGAAGGTGTGACAAAGGTGTCAGAAGCTATTATCCGTTCCAAAGCAGGCATCAAGGATCCGACAAAGCCGATCGGTTCGTTCCTGTTCTTAGGACCTACCGGTGTTGGTAAGACGGAGCTTGCAAAAGCGCTTGCTGCCAGCCTGTTTGATAATGAGAATAATATGGTGCGTATCGATATGAGTGAGTACATGGAGAAATACTCTGTGTCACGTCTGATCGGAGCACCTCCCGGATATGTTGGTTATGAGGAAGGTGGTCAGCTGACAGAAGCAGTCCGCCGCAGACCGTACAGCGTTGTTTTGTTTGATGAGATCGAGAAGGCGCATCCGGATGTATTTAATGTGCTTTTGCAGGTACTGGATGATGGCCGTATCACAGATTCACAGGGCAGAACGGTAGATTTCAAAAATACCATTCTGATCATGACATCCAATATCGGTGCATCCTATCTGCTGGATGGCATCAATGAGGATGGTACGATCAAGCCGGAGGCAGAAGCAGCAGTCATGAATGACCTGCGTAATCATTTCAGACCGGAATTTTTAAATCGTCTGGATGAGACGATCCTGTTTAAACCGCTGACTAAGAGCAACATCAGTGGCATCATCAATCTGCTCGTAGATGATCTGAACAAACGGCTTGCTGATAAGGAGATTTCTATCAGGCTGACAGATGCAGCCAAGCAGCATATTGTGGAAAACGGATATGATCCTGTTTACGGGGCAAGACCGCTCAAGCGTTATATGCAGAAATATGTGGAAACACTGTCTGCAAAGCTGATTCTGGAGGATAAAGTAAAGCCGAAGGACACGATCGTGATCGATGAAAAAGACGGCGAGCTGACAGCTTATTGCGAGAGCTTTGCCTGAGCAAAAAAACGGGAAGAAAATCACCTGATTATCTTTTAAAATCAATGGTTTCATGGTAATCTATAAGAGAGCCTTAGCTATTTATGCGGAAGCGTTATGGCTAAGGCTCATTTTGTATAACAAAAATTTTTTTGCTATACAAAATGAGCCGGAAGATGAACAGGGGTGAGACGATGATACCAAAAGATCCGGTTATGCTGCTGAGCTTTGTGAATCTGAAGCTGCGTGATTATTACAGCAGTCTGGACGATATGTGTGACGGACTGGATGTCAGCAAGCAGGAGATTACAGAAAAGCTGTCGCAGATCGATTATCATTATGACGCAGGCAGAAATCAGTTCTGTTAATGTGAAATGGATTTGATGTATAGGGTGAGTTATGGGAGAGAAAAAAATGCAGATGGTAGTGAAAAACGGAGGAACGTTTTCTCTGAATGCAGGGGAAAGCGTTCTTTCTGTGCTGAAAAAGAGGAATCTTGCGACATTTTCCAATTGTGGCGGGCATGGAACCTGCGGAAAATGTGCGGTGCGCTTTTTGAAAGGAGCGCCGCTTCCGCTGCCGGCGGACCGGAAACGGTTTTCGCCGTCGCAGCTCAGAGAAGGGTACAGGCTGGCATGTCTGGCAAAGCCTGCTCAGGATTGCATCGTGGAAATGGCATTTGAAAAGGAGAAGGAATTTATTCTGACTTCCTCAGCGCTTCCGTCGGATGCACTTTCTTCACAGATGAAGTCACAGGTGCTTCTGCGGGAAGATCCGGAGCAGTATGGAGATACCTTCGTTATTGCCGATCTGGGAACTACGACGATCGTTCTGCAGCTTGTGGAGGCGGAAAGCGGGCGTGTGATCGATACGTATCGGGCACTGAATCCACAGCGGCAATACGGAAGTGATGTGGTCAGCCGTATGGAACATGCACTTGCCGGAATGGATCATCTGCTGGCTGACTGTGTCCATTATCTGTTGGAGGGCGCAGTGGAAAAGTGGCTGCAGGCAGGATTTTCTCCATTGTTTGTAGTGCTTGCGGGAAATACAGTCATGGATCATCTGCTGCTGCATATGGATGTGAGCGGGCTTTCCCATGCACCGTTTACACCTGTGACGACCGAGCAGGTTGTCACAGACATTGCAATGCTGAAATGCTACGTGATGCCCGGTATTTCCGCGTTTGTCGGTGGTGATATCATGGCGGGCATGCTTTCCGTACGGGAGCAGATGCGGAAAGAGAAGGTAGAGAAAGCACTTTTGATCGATCTGGGAACAAACGGAGAGATGGCACTGATCGATAAGGATAGGACGGTATGTACGGCGACTGCTGCAGGTCCGGCTTTTGAGGGAGGCGCAAGTGCCAATGTACCGGGAACGGATATGATCGCACTGGTAGCGCGTATGTTATCCTGTGGTATTATTGATGAAACAGGGCTGATCTGCGAGGAATACTTTCATAATGGGGTAACCGTGGATCATGTCTGCATCAGGCAGGAGGATGTCCGGGGGCTGCAGATCGCCAAAGCTGCTGTTTATGCAGGTATTCATGTACTGCTTGAAACAGCGGGCTGCAGAATAGAGGAGCTTGAGCGGGTTTATCTCGCAGGCGGTTTTGGATATCTGCTGGACGGAGAAAGTGCGATCCGGATCGGACTATTGCCTGTGCAGCTGCGAGGAAAGATCACGGCGGTCGGCAATACAGCGCTTTCCGGTGCCTATGAGTATGGCAGGCTGCTTATGAACGGACGTGCAGAGCAGGAAACGGCCATGATCAAGAAGCAGACAGAAAGTATCAACCTGGCGGAGCAGGATGCTTTCCAGATATGCTATCTGCAGGCAATGTCATTGACGGAAATGGCAGAATAAAGAGAAATACAGAGTTGGAGAAAGGTTATGTTATTTCAGGATTTTTACAAAGGAAGAGCATTTGATGCATATACATATTTTGGTGCACATATAGAGGGAACGGGTGTCTGGTTCCGTGTTTATGCACCGGCGGCAAAAGCTGTTTATGTGATCGGCGATTTTTCAGGCTGGAATAGGATCCGGATGGATCACGGCTACGACGGTGGCGTTTTTACCGCGTATGTAGAGGGTGCAAAAGCAGGACAAATGTATAAATATCTGGTGGAAGAACAAAGTGGAGCGGTACGCGAACATTGTGATCCATACGGCTTTGCAATGGAAAAACGTCCGGCATTTGCATCGATCATTACTGATCTGTACAAGTACCGGTTTGCAGATGAGGAATGGATGGCAAAACGGGACAAATCCTATGACAAACCAATGAATATATATGAACTGCATCTGGCGTCCTGGAAAAACAAAAAAGCAGTCAGGGAACGCAAAGAGGGAGAAGAAATGTACTTCCCGACGTACGAGGAAATTGCAGGTGAGCTGA
>ULWD01027158.1_pt1 | contig 14958 bp, 10 predicted proteins | sample 1960011 | NCBI WGS metagenome assembly ULWD01 (sample SAMEA4835803, study PRJEB28245) | human gut metagenome | biome: gut microbiome; material: fecal sample | place: Denmark | collected 2008 | reverse complement strand
GTCGCCGTAGTGCTGATCGGCACCGCGCTCGCCATAGGCATGAGCTTCACGCTGAACGTCTCCATGCCCGACGCGGCCGGCATCCTCTGCGGAGCCACGACCAACACCCCGGCGCTCGGCGCCGCGCAGCAGACGCTGCAGCAAATGGGCATCGACCCCAACGGCGCCGCCCTGAGCTGCGCCGTGACCTATCCGCTGGGCGTGGTGGGCGTCATTCTGGCCATCGTCTTCATCCGCAAAGTCTTCGTCCGGCCTTCGGACATGCCCGAACCGGACGCCGAGCACCGCAAGAACGTCTTCATCGCCAGCTACCACCTGACCAACCCCGCCGTCTTCGGCAAAAGCGTCCACGAGATCGCCTCGCAAAGCCACCACCATTTCGTCATTTCGCGTATCTGGCGCAACGGGCGGGTGTCGATCCCCACCTCGGACAAGACGCTGCAGAAGGACGACATCATCCTCGTCATCACCGCCCCTTCGGAAGCCGACGGCCTGCGGCTGATCTTCGGCGAGCAGGAACTGAAAGACTGGAACGCGGAAAACATAGACTGGAACGCCGTGGACAGCCAGCTGATCTCCCAGCGCATTCTGGTCACGCGGCCCGAAATCAACGGCAGGAAACTCTCCTCTCTGCGCCTGCGCAACAACTACGGCATCAACATCAGCCGCGTCTACCGTTCGGGCGTGCAGCTGCTCGCAACGCCCGACCTGCGGCTCCAGATGGGCGACCGCCTGACGGTCGTCGGCGAAGCCGCGGCGATCCAGAACGTCGAGAAGATTCTCGGCAACGCCGTCAAGAACCTCGACGAACCCAATCTCGTGGCGGTCTTCGTCGGACTGATTCTGGGACTGGTGCTGGGAAGCATCCCCGTCAGCATTCCGGGCATCAGCCTGCCCGTAAAGCTGGGACTGGCGGGCGGCCCGATCGTCATCGGCATCCTGATCGGCACGTTCGGTCCGCGCCTGCACATGATTACCTACACCACCTACAGCGCCAACCTGATGCTGCGCGCATTGGGGCTGTCGATGTATCTCGCCTGTCTGGGGCTGGAAGCCGGCGCGCACTTCTTCGAGACGGTCATGCGCCCCGAAGGGGCGTTGTGGCTCCTGCTGGGATTCCTGCTGACGTTCGTTCCCGTCGTATTGCTGGGCGTCTTCGCGCTGCGCGTCCTGCGCATCGATTTCGGTTCGGTATCGGGCATGCTGTGCGGCAGCATGGCCAACCCGATGGCGCTGACTTACGCCAACGACACGATCGAAGGCGACAATCCGTCGGTCTCCTACGCCACGGTCTATCCCCTCTGCATGTTTTTGCGGGTGGTCATCATTCAGGTGATGCTGATGATTTTCCTGTAAATTGCGGCCCTGCGGCCCGCTCCGGGTTCGGCTACTGCGCCCGGACCGGCTACGGCGTCGGCTCCGGTTTCCGCCCCGACTCCGGCTCTTGCTCCGGCATCGGTTCCTGCGTAGGCATCGGTTCCGGTTTTTGCTCCGACTTCGGTTCCGGCACCCGGTCCGGCCCCCTTCTCTGCTCCATTTTCCGCCCCATTCCCGGCTCCGGCTTCAGATAACGCAGCGCCGCGATATCGCTGCCCGACGGATTCTGGAATACCCGCAGGTCGAATTCGGGAATCACGGCCAGCACGTGGTCGAAAACATCGGACTGTATCCGCTCGTAATCCACCCATATCACCGTATCGGTAAAGAAGTAGAGTTCCATCGGAAGTCCCGTCTCGGTAGGCTGCAGCTGACGCACCATCAGCGTCATCCCTGCGTTCACGGGCACTTCGTTGCGCAGATAACGTTCGAGATAGGCCCGGAAGACGCCGAGATTGGTCTGATGCAGGCCGTTGATCCTGCGTTCGCCGGGTTTGATGCCGTGCGCGGCATTGTACTCCTCGACGCGGCGTTCGGTATCGTCGATATATTCGCGGATCAGGTCGATACTGCGGTATTTATTCAGCATCTCAGGCGTACAGAACCGCACGCTGGTCATGTCGATACTCACCGAGCGCTTCACGCGGCGGCCTCCCGACGCCTGCATGCCGCGCCAGTTCTGGAACGAATCGCTCACCAGCAGGTAGGGCGGCAGCGTAACGATCGTATTGTCGAAATTGCGGACTTTCACCGTCGTGAGCGACACCTCGATCACCGAACCGTCGGCCCCGTATTTGGGAACCGAAATCCAGTCCCCCACCTTGAGCATGTCGTTGGCCGAAAGCTGGATGCCGGAGACGAATCCCAGAATGCTGTCGCGGAAAATCAGCATGATGATCGCCGCCGACGCTCCCAAACCGGCCAACAGACTGGCGGGCGACTTGTCGATCAGGATCGAAACGATCAGTATGCCGCAGATCAGCGCTGCAATGCCCTGCCCGGTCTGCCTAAGCCCCTTGATAGGCTTGTTCTGCCATGCGGGACGCGCCGAAGCGATTTGGAAAACCGCAAAGAGCACGGCATTGATAAAGCGGAATACCGCCACGACGATATAGACCTCGACCAGCCGCGTCACGATCGTCCGGGCTTCGGACTGCTCTTCGAAAACCACCGGCAGAACGATCCCCAGCACGACGGCGCTGACGACGTTGCACAAACGGCTCAGCACGTCGGGGTTGAACAGATCGTCGTCCCACGTGGCTTTGGTGCGCTTGACGATGCGCCGCATGCCGCGCACGAGGATCGTACGGCACACGAAGTCGAAGAGCGCCACCGCCAGCAGTACCAGCGTAAAGGCCACCCAGCGGTCCCAGCCGCTGTCCTGCGCGGACGCGAGTCCCAGCCATTCGAGCAGGGCGTCGGCCCAATGTTTCAGGAGTGTCTGCATACGGCATTCCTATCAATTATCAGACCCGTTCGTGAAAAATGATTCCGAGGTCGTCGTTTTACAAAAAAAGATGTGCGATACGGCAGTGCCGCACCTATCCGGCATACGTTCCGCCGGCATCGGCCCGCCCCGGCGGCGCGGACACGGCGCGGATGCAACACGAATGCGGCACAATCGGGGCAAAACGCGGCACGAACCGGCCCCGCCACATTAAGCCGCTGCCTTACAGCCGCTTCCCCGTTTACAAAGATACGAAATAAAGCGGTTATTCAAAAATCAGTTTCGCTTCGCCTTCGAAATTCGGAGTGAACACCCCTTTGCCGAGGTTATTCAGCACCTCGGCCCGGCTCCAGAACCGTCCGCCGTCCAGTTCGTCGCTCGGCACCACTGGCCCGTCGTACACCGCACGATGGACATAGACCAGTTCGCGCTCCCGCTCCGAGCGGAACACGTAGACCGCTACCCGTTCGGGCGTAAACTCGGTCACCCCCAGCTCCTCACGCACCTCGCGCCGCAGAGCTTCATCCACCGTCTCGCCGTAATCGACATGGCCGCCCACGGCCGTATCCCAGCGTCCGGGCTGAATGTCTTTCCACTCCGGCCGCTTTTGCAGGTAAAGCTCGCCGCGGGAATTGAACAGATGCAGGTGCACCACCGGATGCAGCAGCATCGACCCGCCGTGGCATTCGCCGCGCGTAGCCGATCCCACGACAACGCCGGAGGGATCTACCACCGGAAAAAGTTCCGAACCGTTATCGCATCTCATGGCGGGGATATTTACGTATATAAATCACGACGGTCAGCAAACCGAGCAGGACGAATCCCATGCCCGCGAGAGCCGTATAACGATACCCCAGCCCGTGGTCGATCGGCAGGCCGCCGCAGTAGGCGCCCAGCGCATTGCCCAGATTGAATGCCACCTGCACCAAAGCCGCCCCCAGCATCTCGCCGCCGCGCGAATTCTCCAGAATAAGCAGCTGCTGGGGCGACGAAACACAGAACAGACATCCCGTGCAGAGCACCATCAGGGCGACGGAGAGGTAACGGACGTGCGCCCCGAAGTAAATCGCGAGGAGCGTCGCCGCGGCCGTGGCCAGCGTGAAACGCACGACCTTCTCAGGCGTAAAACGATCGGAAAAATGGCCTCCGATGATATTGCCCGCGAACATGCCGAACCCGGCGAGCATGATGATCAGCGTCAGGTCGTCCGCCGTGAATCCCGAAGCGTGAATCATCAGCGGGCTGACGTAACTGTACCAGCAGAAAATGCCGCCGTTGCCCAGCATCACCGACAACAGCACGAGCCACGGCGCGAGACTGCGCAGAAAACGGAACTGGCCTTTCAGCCCCGTATCGGGCAGCGGTTCCATGCGCGGCACCCACAACCGCACCAGCAGCAGCGCCACGACGCCCCACACGGCCACGATCCCGAACGTGGCGCGCCATGTCAGGACGTTGCTGATATAGGTTCCCAGCGGCACGCCGAACAGATTGGCGACGGTCATGCCGACGATCATGATCGACACGGCTTCCGTACGCTTCCCGGCGTCGGCGACCCGCTCGGCGACGATCGACCCCACACCGAAGAATGCGCCGTGGGGAAGTCCCGAAACGAAACGCAAGCCCAGCAGCGACCAGTAATCGGGAGCCAGCGAAGCGCAGAGATTACCCGCCGCGATCATCGCCGTAAGCGCCAGCAGTATCTGTTTCAGCGGACGTTTCCGGGCGACGAGCACCATAAGCGGCGCGCCGAAGCAGACGCCCAGCGCATAGGCGGAAATGAGGTGCCCCGCCTCCGGAATCGAGACGCCGAGACTGCGGGCGATATCGGGCAGAATGCCCATCATCACGAACTCCGACATTCCGAGCGCAAGCGTTCCGAACGCCAAGGCTATCAGACTCTTTTTCATAGAGGAACTACATTAACCGTAACCGGCTGCAAAAATAACACAAAAGGTGAAAAGTTATTCGCCTTTCACCTTTGCATTCTGTTGTTTTTATGGTCATCCCGGTCGGCCCGGCCAAACAATCAGGTCAAACGCCCCGGCTGAACGATCGGGCCAAACGATCGGGCAGAACCGCAACCAACCGAACGATCCGGCAGAACCGAACCGGCTCCGCGCCGCTATTCCGCGGGCGCCTCCGTCTTGCGCGGCTGGCCCACTTCGTAGCCGAGGGAGGGCATCCACTCGACCGTCGCGGCATCGACCTGATCGTTGCGGTCGGTCCAGCGGCGCTGTTCGATCAGACGCTTCCTGTGCTCGTCGATGCGCTGCATGATGGGGAAATCGGGATGTTTCATCTCCGAACGCCGCTCGCGCTCCGAAGGACGTATCCGGCGGTCGAAGACCTCGGCCTGCGAAGGCCGCCGCGCCCCCTCCCACTTGAATCCCTTGAGACGGATATCCTGCGTCGGCGGAATCTTGTCCATCGGGTAGAAATTATAGACCGGATCGCCGCGGTAGGTGATCTGCACCACCTGCTTGTCTTCGATAAAGAACGATATTTCGCCGCTTTCGATGACGCCCATCATCGTGATCTCGACGGGTTCGCCGTCCTGCATGTAATAGATGGTCTGGGCATTGCCGTTCACATCGTTGCGGTAAATCTGGTTGTTGAAGAAGTAAGCCGTCATGGTCTTGCCCGCCACCTGATTGTAGTGCGTCGTATCGAGCTGGCTGACCATCATCGGACTGCCGATGAACTCGGCCCGCGTGAGCTGCTGGTTCTCGGTAAAAATGTCCATCACGTCGGAGGTGATCTGGTTGTTCTCGTTCCACAACACGGGATCGATGTAGAGGTGGATCGTCGAATCGGTACTGATCGCCGTCATCGAATCGCACACGGTCTGGAAATCCGAGCGGTAGATCTTCACGTTCCGGAACCCTTTCAGCAAACGGTATATGCTGTCGCGGGGCGCAGTCAGCGAGTCGATCGAATCGGCCGGGATCGCCATCGCCGCCGTGTCGGTCAGCAGCGAATCGACCAGCAGGTTCAGCAGCGAATCCTGCTCGGCCATGTTGAGCACGATCAGCGAATCGAGTTCGCGCAGGGCCGTCGAATCGATCTGAATCATCCGTCCTTTGCGCGTCGCACGCGCCTGACGGGCCTTGAGCTTCGATTCCGCCTTCAGGCGGCGCGCCGTGAGCCGGGCTTCCTCGCGCTCCTTCTGCTCCAGCAGCCGGGCCGTCGTTTTCTCCTTGCGCCGAGCCGCTATCTCGTCCAGCTTCTTCTTTTTCTCCTTGGCGGCGGCCGCCTTTTCCTCGGCCTTGGCTCTCTTCGCCGCCTCTTTCAGCAACGCCTTGCGCTGGGCAACGGTCAGCGTATCCGCAGCATTGGCCAGCGAATCGGCAGGCGCCGCTCCGCCCAGAGAATCAGCGGGAGCAGGTCGATCCGGCGCGTCGAGAGGCGACGGCGCGACATGCAGTGAATCCGCGTCTCCGTCCGTCGTCGGTCCGGATGCGGGAACCGGGGTTCCCAACGAATCGGCGGCGTCTACGCCCTGCGGCCTGCGGCCGGAACGGGGACGCCCCAGCGAATCGGCCGGAACGTCGGCTCCTCCGGCAGCATGCGCCAGCGAATCGGGCCCCGACAGCGCCAGCGAGTCGGCCGAACGGGCCAGCGAATCGGCAGCGGCAGCCTCCGCGGCCCGGCGTTCGGCGTTTTCGTTGATCGTAAACAGGAACATCGAATCGGCGCGCATGAAAAGCGAATCGCCCTGCGAGAGGTCGTAGCTCACGATCGACGGGCGGCGCGTGAGGAACGCGTTGCCCGGCTCCTTCCAGTATTCGCCGTAATCGCCGAAGGCGAGCACCTTGTGCTCCGTATCGTCGATCTGAATGTCGCGCCATAAAATTATATGGTCTTCGGCCCGGTAGAAATCGATGCTGTCGCTCCACATCTCCTGCTTGTCGGTCAGCACGTACCCGTTGCTGGTCACCTTGTAAAGCGAGTCGGCTTTGCGGTAGGCGCCGCGGTCGGCATACAGATAGTCGCCCTCCTTGTTCCAGATATTGGTGTGTTTAAAGAAAAAGGCGTTGTCGGTAGCCATGTTGTAGACCACCGAGTCGCCCTTCAGTTCGTATTCGTCGTTGCGCATTTCGACCCGGTCGACGCAGACCAGCTCCTTGCTGTTGGCGTAGTAGTAACCGCGCACCGACTCCAGCCGGCTGTCACGGTTGACAAGCACGCCGCCCCCGCCGAATTCGCCGACGTTCTCCTTCGTGTTGAAAAGGAACTCGTAGGTGTAGAGCGTGGCGTCCTCGTCGACCACCTTGACGATATCCGAAAATACGCGGGCTTCGTTCACCTCGCCGTTGTATTCGGCCCGGTCGCCGTAAATATAGGTCGTATTCTTGTTGATCAGGACATTGCCGAAGAATTCGATGCGCATGTCCGAATAGCGGACGGCGCTGTCACACGTAATGACGGCGCCGTTGTGCTGCGCGGCGAAGTTGCCCACCAGAAAGATCACCGAATCGCCCGGAGCCACGGGACCCATGTTGTCCGACTTGAGGTCGATGAGTTTCTTCTCGGCCGGCTGCTCCGCCTCAGGCGCCTGCATCCCGCCGCGGGCGAAAATCACACTGACGGCGGCCAATGCGGCGACCGCTATGGAAAGGAGCCTGCGCACGGTTTTACTTCACCCAATGTTTGTTCTCGAACGCTCCGTCGCGGAATTCGGGATCGATATAGACATACATGGCGTCGATCTTCTTCGACAGCCAGTCCTTGAAGACCTTTTCCTGCTTGGCGTTGAGCGCCATCTCCTCCAGCCGGAGGTAGTCCTCGTTGAGCGACGCCACGTGCGTCGGAATGATCTCCACCAGCTTGACGACCTTGGCCAGCTGGTTGCCCATGATGTCCTCGGTCAGGAAAGCTTCCGACACCTCGCCGGGCTTCAGCCGCACCAGCGCGTTGTAATCGTTGAGCGCGTTGAAGTGGGCGAAATCCTCGCGCAGGAACTTCGTCACGGTCAGCTTGGCGTCGAAAGCGCTGAAACGCTCCAGAATGTCGTGGTTCGAGACGATACCGCCATTCATCTTCGACGTCGCATCGTCGGAATAGAGCAGCGCGGCCTTCTCGAAGGTGATCGAATCCTTGCGGATCAGATTGGCGATGCTGTCCAGAAAATGCGTGCCCTCCGTAAGCTCGTCGATCGTATAGACCGGACGCAGCAGGATATGGCGGAAATGGTAGAGACTCCCCCGCTTGTCGAGCATCTGAATGATGTGGAATCCGAACTGCGATTCGACGACCTCCGAAATCTGTCCGGGCTTCATGTTTTCGAGCGCCGCGGCAAACGAAGAGTCGAGACTGGCGAGCGGCGCAGGGTCCATTTCGCCGCCGCGCATCATCGTTCCGGGGTCCTGCGAATACATGCGGGCCAGATTCTCGAACTTGGCCTTGCCCGTGATGACGCGTTCGCGCATGTCCAGCAGACGCTCGCGCGTACGCTGCTTGGCCTGCGTGATCGACTTGGGGAAACGGGTGATCTGCGCATAGACATACTGCTCGGCGATGGTCGGCAGGCTGTCCTTGTCGATCGACTTGTAGAAACGCTCGACCTCGCCCGGAATGACCGCGACCTTGCTCACAACCTCGTTCTGCATGGAGCTGGCGTAGGACTGCTCCTCGTAGCGCTGACGCATGTTCTCGCGGATGTTGAAAATGGCCATGTGGTGCTTGGCTTCGAGCCGGGGAATCGATCCCTCGGCCTCGATCATGTTCTGCACCTGCTCCTCGACGTGCGAAGCGATATCGCCGGCATTGATCTTCACCGAGTCGATCTGCGCCTGATTGAAGAGCAGTTTCTGGGTCATCAGCGCTTCGAGCGCCTCGTTCATCGGATCGCGGTCGGAGGTGTACCCCTCCGCGCGGCGCTGCGCCGTGAGCTGACGCGCGTGATCCGCCACCTCGGAATAGAGAATCGAGGAAGAACCCACGACGGCGACCACCTTGTCGAGCATCACCTGCTGTTTCTGGGCGAAGGCCCCCGCAGCGAGCACGGCGAGAGCCGCCGCCATTATACCTTTTTTCAACATTGCGTTATACTTTATCGTTTGTATTTTCAAAAATCTTCGCCTCCCCGTTCTCCACGGCGCGGTTGTACAGCTCCTCCTCGTGGCTGCGGATGATCTCGCCCTGCCGCTGGTTGAAGAGGATGCGGCGGATCGTACTCCGCAGGCGTTCGAGGGGAATAGGCTCGCCCTCGCGCCGCACGGCGTCGATCTGGAAATAATAGTACGAATGGCTGTCTCGCATCGCCTGCACGGCGTTCGACGACAGCACCGAATCGTAATTCTGCGACCTGAGGGTCGGCAGGAAACTCAGAAACTCCGGAAAATCGACCCACTGTTCCCGGAAATCGGTCACCGTGAAGTCGTTTTTCTCGCAGATGTCCCGGAAATCCTGCTGCTGGGCGGCGGATTTGGCCCCCATCAGCTCCTTCAGCTTCCGGGCCTGACGATAGCCTTCGCCGAACTGCACGATCCGCCCCTTGACCAATGTACGGTCCAACCGGAAATCGGCCTTGTGCGCATTGTAATAGGCCGTAATCTCGTCGTCGGTGAACGTCGTGTCGATGCTCCGGTCCACATACAGCTGGTTCAGCTTGCGGATCAGCAGCGCCTGACGGTACTCCTCGACCATCTTGTCGATATCGTCGCCCGAAGCCGAAAACAGCGTCTCGGCCTCCTTGAGCTTGAGCTGCTTGCGCACCCACCGGTCCACGTATACCTTCATGAACGCCGCGCTGTCTTCGCCCGTGACTCCCTTGGGAACCACCGACTCCACGTCGCGCAGCTGCAGCTGCTTGCCGCCGGCGCGCGCCAGCGTGGTATCGCTGGCGAAATAGCCCGGCATCTCCCGGCAACCCGCCAGAAAAACCGAAGCCGCCACGACTGCTATTTTCGCTCGCAAATTCATAATCCGGAGGACAAAGATACAGTTTTTACTCGTAACTAACGCAGCCCCGGCCCAGATTATTACGCCGCCGCCCGATTTTTATCCTCGGCTTTCAGGCGCCGCAGCGCGAGGAGCATCATGTAACCCGAAACGGCGAAGACAGCCAGCGCACCGATATAAATCAGCACATAGAGCGTCCTGCTGCCGACCAAGTCGATCAGCATGGCGTTGCCGTGCCCGGTGACCAGCGCCAGATAGGCGATTCCGTTATTGACGGCATGGAGTATGATCGTAGACCAGAGCGAGTCGGTCCGCATGTAGACGAATCCGAGCACCAGACCGATGGCGAAGGCGTTCACCGCGACGGTCGGATGCACGTGCACGATGCCGAATACGGCCGATGAAACCAGCCATGCGGCCATCACGCCGTATTTTGCGCGCGTCGATTCGAGCAGCACGCCGCGGAAAATCACCTCTTCGAACAACGGCGCCATCACCACGACCGTAACGATCGCCCACGCGCCGCGTCCGTAGGCGTTGGGCACTTCGGGCAGCAGGCTCAGCAGCGGTTCGAGCACCACCGACGTGGCGAGCATGAAAACCACGCCCCAGAGCAGCAGGACGGGATTCAGTCCGCGGGAGGAGAAATGCGCGATAATTTTCGGACCCCGGCGCCGGCTGCGGTAAAAGAGAAATCCCACGAGCGTAAGGGTCATGGCGACAAAATAGGATACGGCGTTGAAATGCCCTACGAGCACCTGTTCGGCGGTGCTCACCGTTTCGTCGGCGCTCGCCAGCAGCGCCTGATCGGGCCACTTGCACCCCCCCAGCAGCGCCGTTACGGCGCCTACGACCTGCGCCAGCAGGAAAATGCCGAAAAAGACCAGATAATCGGCCAGTGCGGGAAATTTCCCCTGCAGTTTCCAGATTTTACCGACGGCCTCAGGAGCCGGCGCCGGCTCCTGCACGGGAGCCTCTGTTTTTTTTTCTATCATATAGCGTGTAACTATCAATCCGTTCCGAGTTCAAAGATAAGCAATTTTCGGTTACGGTTATGGATTTCCATTTAAAATCATTAAATTTGCCCGATTATAAACCCGATCGAAACATGGCAAAGGTTATCGCATTAGCGAATCAGAAAGGCGGCGTGGGCAAGACCACGACGGCCATCAACTTGGCGGCCTCGCTGGCCCTGCTGGGCAAGAAGGTGCTGCTGCTCGACGCCGATCCGCAGGCCAACGCCACCTCCGGCTTGGGCTTCGACATCAATCTGGAAGGCGTCTACGAATGTATCGCAGGACTCAAAAAGCCCGAAGAGGTGCTCCTCCAAAGCCCCGACGTGAAGAATCTATGGGTGCTGCCCTCGTCGATCGATCTGGTGGCCGCCGACACCGAGCTGCCGAAAATGGAGGATGCGCACCACGTGATGAAACGCATCGTAGACTCCGTCCGCGACCGCTTCGACTACATCTTCATCGACTGCTCCCCCTCGCTGGGCTATACGACCGTCAATATCCTCACGGCCGCCGACACGGTGCTTATTCCCGTGCAGTGCGAGTACCTCGCCCTCGAAGGGCTTTCGAAACTGCTCAACACCATCCGCAAGGTCAAAAGCGGCCTGAACCCCGCACTGGACATCGAGGGCTTCCTGCTGACGATGTATATGCGCAACAGGCTCAACAACCAAGTCGTGAACGAGGTGCGCGAACATTTCGGTCAGCTGGCCTACGACACAATAATTCAGCGCAATATCCGTTTGGGAGAAGCCCCCTCGCACGGAAAGCCCGTCATGCTGTACGATGCCGGGGCCGTGGGTTCGGAGAACTACCTCACCTTGGCGCGGGAGTTCCTCAAACGCAACCGTAAACGAAGCAAATAACAGAACGCAGCTATGAAACAACCGAAGGGATTAGGGCGCGGACTCGACGCCATATTCGGCACCGACGCCGTAGACGCCAAGCTCAAGCCGATGAGCCAGATGACCGAAATCGACATTGCGGAAATCATTCCCAACCCCACGCAGCCGCGTACGCAGTTCGACGAAGAGGCCCTCGACGAGCTGGCCGACTCGATCCGCCAGCTGGGCATCATCCAGCCCATTACGGTCAAGAAATCGGGCGACGGCAAATATATCATCATCAGCGGCGAACGCCGCTGGCGGGCGGCGCAGCGCGCCGACCTGAAGAGCCTTCCGGCCTATGTCCGCGAGGTGGACGACGAAAACCTGCACGCCATGGCCCTCGTGGAGAATATCCAGCGGCAGGACCTCAACGCGATCGAAATCGCGCTGGGCATGCAGCGTCTGATCGAGGAGTGCAACCTCACGCAGGACGCGCTCTCCGAAAAGGTCGGCAAGAAACGTTCGACCGTCTCGAACTACATGCGTCTCTTGAAACTGCCCGACGAGGTGCAGCTGGCCCTCAAGGAGGGGCTGATTTCGATGGGACACGCCAAGGCCATCGCCGGCGCCCCGCAGGAGCTGCAGCTCCGCACGCTGAAGAAGATCCTCAAGAAGAGCCTTTCGGTCCGTCAGGCCGAGGAGCTGGTGCGCACGCTCACCGAGCAGCCCGCCGAAGCGGCACAAAACATGGAGGACGAAGAGTATCCCGAAAGCTATTCGCGGCTGGTGGAACAGCTCGAAAAGTTCTTCTCGCAGGAAATCAGCATCAAACGCTCGAAAAACGGCGGCGGACGGATCGTCATCGGCTTCGACGACGACAAGGACATCGAACAATTCATCGAACGGTTCTCCGGCCGCCTCAAATAAAATATGGTAAGAATCCGGTTCAGACACCTGCTGCCGATACTCGCGGCACTCACGTTGTGGCTTCCCGCCCAAGCGCAGCTCCACCGCGGGGCGCGCACCATCGTGCGCGGGGGCATGCTCGTGCAGCGGGATTCGCTCGCCTCGAAAACCGACTCGCTGGCCGACCTCTCGCTGGTCCGCGAACTGGATTCGCTGATGACGGGACTCTTCACGGCCGACTCGGCCGCCGTCGCCGAGCTGCGCACCGACGACATAAGCAAAGCCGACTCGCTCTACCGGCTCAAAATGGCCGGCATAAAGATCGAATCGGACACCACCAAGCATAAACGCGGCTGGCTGATGAGCGATTCGATGTCGCTCTCGAAGGTGTGCTGGATTTCGACCGTACTGCCCGGTTACGGACAGATTTACAACAAACAATACTGGAAACTGCCCGTTCTCTACGGCACCTTGGGCGCGGGTCTGGCCCTCTATCTCCACGAAAACAAGACCTACAAGCCCCTCAAGCGCGAATACGAAGCCTACACGAACAAAAACCTCTCGCGCACGCCCGAACTGGACGCGCTGCAAAGCAGGATGATCCGCAGCAACACCCGCCGGCAGGTCTATCTGGGCCTTACGGTGGCCTCGTACATCTATTTCATCGGCGACGCCGCCGTGAACTACTCGACCAACGAGGTCTCGGACGTCAAGAAAGCCACCACGCTGGCCTGCATCTTCCCCGGCGCGGGACAGATTTACAACAAAAGCTATTGGAAAGTGCCCTTCGTCGTGGGCGGTTTCGCCGCGATGATCTACTGTATCGACTGGAACAACCGCGGCTACCAGCGTTTCAAAAAGGCATACCGGCTGCTGAGCGACTACGAAAAGAATCCGGACGCCTACCCCGACGGCCCGACCGACGAATTCCACGGCCGCTACTCGGCGGACTTCATCCGCAACCTGCGCAACAACTACCGCCGCAACCGCGACCTCTGCATCATCATCTCGGCCGGACTGTACGTCCTTCAGATCGTGGACGCCCATGTGGACGCTCACCTGAAGGACTACGACGTCTCCGACGACCTGTCGATGAATCTCGAACCGCTGGTCGATTATACTTACGTTCCCTCCGCCGGCGGCAACCGTGCGGTATTCGGGTTCAACCTGAGTTTCAAATTCTAACCGATGAGAATCCTCCTGACCATAGTGCTGCTGATGGCCGTCGCTGCGCCCGCATCGGGCCTCGACCGCAAACCCCGCAAGAAAGAGAAGAAAAAAGCCCGGACCGAAGCCGTAGCCGAACCCGTGCCGGCCCCCGTTCCTCCGGCCGCAAAGCCCGCACACACCGAGCGCAAAACCGAACCTGCCGCGCCGGCACCCGCACCGCTCCCGGATAACGACATGACGCTGGGACTGACGGCCGCGCAGGCCGATTCGCTGGTCGCCGTATGGCGCGAAAGGCAGTGCTGCGACTCGTTCAGGGAGTTCTTCGACAACTATATTCTGGTGGACAGCACGCAGACCGGCGCTGTTCCCGACTCGGTCTATACCCGGCGTCTGCGCGACCTCGCATCGCCCATCCAGCTCCCCTACAACAGCATCGTCCGGGGCTACATCAACCGTTACACCGACTCCCGCTACGGCACGATCAGCCGGATTCTGGGCATGTCGCAGTACTATTTCCCGCTGATCGAGGACGAGCTGCTCAAAGAGGGGCTTCCCATCGAGCTGCGGGCCCTGCCGATCATCGAATCGGCGCTCTCCGTCACGGCCGTATCACCCATGGGCGCCGTAGGACTGTGGCAGTTCATGCCCTCGACGGGCAAAAGCTACGGACTTGAGGTCAATTCGCTGGTCGACGAACGCCGCGACCCGGTCCGTTCGACGCAGGCCGCCTGCCGTTACCTCAAAGACCTTTACGCTATCTACAAAGACTGGTCACTGGCCATCGCCGCCTACAACTGCGGTCCGGGCAACGTCAATAAGGCGCTGGCCCGCGCAGGCGAGAAGAGCCGCACCTTCTGGGACATCTACGACTACCTGCCCCGCGAAACGCGCGGCTACGTCCCCGCCTTCATCGGTGCGTCGTATGCCTACGCCTACCACCGCCAGCACGGCATCGAACTCACCGAAGCCCCGATTCCGCTGGCCACCGACACCGTCCGCATCGACCGGATCATGCATCTCCAGCAGATCGCCTCGACGATCGACGTGCCGATCGAAACCCTGCGCCAGCTCAACCCGCAGTACAAACTCGACATCATCCCGGCCACGACCAAACCCTATACGCTGGTGCTTCCGCAGCGCAGCCTGACGCAGTACGTCGCCAACGAGCCTGCTATTCTGGCTAAAGACTCGCTGTACCTCAAGGAATACATCAACCCGGCGAACCTCGACAAAAAGCGTCAGGAACGTTCCGGAACAGTCTATACCGTCAAGAAGGGCGACACGCTGGGCGCCATCGCCCGCCGCTACCGGG
>ULWD01042269.1_pt1 | contig 14985 bp, 12 predicted proteins | sample 1960011 | NCBI WGS metagenome assembly ULWD01 (sample SAMEA4835803, study PRJEB28245) | human gut metagenome | biome: gut microbiome; material: fecal sample | place: Denmark | collected 2008 | reverse complement strand
GAGAGGACACTGAATAAAATAATTATTCGGTTCCTACTCGATTTAAATTTGATTAAATATAAAATTAGTATATTATATAGAAGCTACATAGAAATTATGAATTATGAAATTTATAAAAAAAATTGACAACAATATAAAAATGTGATAAACTATACGTAGTTTTATATGCCGATGAAAAAGCAAAGTAGCTAGAAATAATACATCAAAGAGAACATAGGTCGTTGGCTGTGAGCCTATGGATGTACTTTTAGTGAAATTTCACTTTGGAGGTCTTTTTTTGAAACGATTGTAAGTAGGAAAAAGCAGGTATGCCTGTTATAGCTAATTAAGTGCATTTAATTTGTTTTAAATGAATTTAGGTGGTAACGCGGAATTTGAGAGTCATTTCGTCCTAATTTTTGGGATTGATGGCTCTTTTTATATGATTTTTTTGCTATTTTAGTAATATGTATATAGTAAGTAGAAAGGATATGAAAATATGGAAAATGAGATATTAGAGTTAGAAAAAAAAGTAAAAGAAGAATTAAAAAGTATAAAATCTTCTGAAAGACTAGAAGAGTTAAGAGTTAAATACACTGGTAAAAAAGGATTATTAGTTTCTGTGTTAAAAGGTTTAAAAGATGTTGCAGTAGAAAAAAGAAAAGAAGTAGGACAAAAAGCAAATAATTTAAGAGATTTTATTGAAAGCCAAATAGAGCTAAAAAAGGAAGAGTTAAAAGAATTAGAGTATGAACGAAAAATTGAAAATTCAAAGCATATAGACTTAACTGTACCGGTTGATTTAGAAATAGGATCACTTCATCCAATAACTATAGTTCAAAGAGAATTAGAAGAAATATTTACTTCTATGGGATTTACTGTTGAAGATGGAAATGAAGTAGAAACAGAATATAACAATTTTGAAGCTGTAAATGTACCAAAATATCATCCTGCACGTGATATGCAAGATACATTTTGGCTTGAAAACGGTCAGCTTTTAAAAACACAAACATCAGCAGCACAAAACAAAATAATGAAAAAATATGGAGCACCTCTAAAGGCAATATTCCCAGGTAGATGCTTTAGAAATGAAGCATTAGATGCTTCTCATGAAAATACATTTTTTCAAATGGAAGGAATGATGATAGATAAAAATGTGTCAATTTCAAATTTAATATATTTTATGAAGGCCATACTATCTGAAATATTTAAAAAAGAAGTTGAAGTAAGATTAAGACCTGGATTTTTTCCATTTGTTGAGCCTGGATTTGAATTAGACGTAAAATGTCCGTATTGTGATGGAGTAGGCTGTAAGGTATGTAAAAATGGTGGATGGATTGAACTTTGTCCTTGTGGAATGATACATCCAAATGTTCTTAGGATGGGTGGAATCAATCCTGAAGAATATTCTGGATTTGCATTTGGACTTGGACTTAGTAGACTTGCAATGATGAAATTTGAAATAGATGATTTAAGACTGCTAAATTCTGGTGATCTTAGAGTGTTAAAACAACTAAATATAAAATAATTACTATAAAATTGATGAGGAGGAAAAATAATGTATATATCAATTAATTGGATAAAAGATTTTGTGGATTTAGATGGAATTGATGTAGATAAATTAATATACAATTTTACAATGAGTACTGCAGAAGTAGAAGGCAGTGTCAAGTACGGATATGATACAAATGGTGTAGTAGTTGGAAAAATACTTGAAATTGAAAAAATTGAAAATTCTGATAAATTAAGTAAAGTGTTGGTAGATATTGGAAATGAAAAAGTACAAAGTTTATGTGGAGCAAAAAATATTTTTATTGGCGCAAAGGTGCCTTTTGTAAAAGCTGGTTCTACTCTTCAAGGAGAAGAAGTAAAAAGTTCAAAAATTGACGGAAATATTAGTGATGGAATATGCTTATCAGAAAAAGAACTTGGAATAAGTGCGGATCATAGCGGTGTTATGATTTTAGACGATGGGTTAGAAGTTGGAGAAGATATAAAAAAAATAATACCACTTGAAGATACTATATTTGAGGTTGATAATAAATCAATAACAAATAGACCTGATTTGTGGGGACATTATGGTATTGCAAGAGAGATTGCTGCAATAACAAAAAGGAAGTTAAAGCCACTACCAGTTGATGATTTAATGGCGTATGAGTCATTGCCAAGTCTTGATATCTCCATAAAAAATTCTGAAGAATGCTATAGATATTCAGGAATAACTGTAGAAAATATAACTAAAAATGTATCACCATATACTATGAAAGTAAGATTATATTATACTGGACTTAGAAGTATTAATTTACTTGCTGATATAACAAATTATGTTATGCTTGAAATAGGACAACCAATGCATGCATTTGACGCTAATTTAGTAAAAAGTATTAGGGTTGAATCTTTAGAAAAAGATGAAGACTTTGTTACTTTAGATGGTATAACAAGGCATCTTCCTGCTGGAACTTTAATGATAAAAAATGATAAGAAACCTGTAGCAATTGCAGGAATTATGGGGGGACTTGAAACTGAAATAGCTGATGAGACAACTTCACTTTTTTTAGAATCTGCAACATTTGATTCTACATTAATACGTAAAACAGCTTTAAAAATAGCACATAGAACTGATGCATCAGCAAGGTATGAAAAAACATTAGATCCTGAGTTTGTTAAGCTTGCAACTTCTCGATTTATATATTTGTTAAAGGAAAATGATAAAGACATAAAGGTTACATCTTCATTTACAGATGTATATTTAAAGAAATATCCAGTAATAAATATAGAAATTGATAAAAAGTTCTTTGATAGGTATATTGGAATAGATATTCCATTTGAAACGATTGTTGAAACTTTGAAAAATTTAAAGTTTGGTGTAAAGGTAAATGGTGAAAAATTATCTGTAACTGTGCCATCTTTTAGGGCAACCAAAGATGTAACTGCAAAAGCCGATCTTATAGAAGAAGTAGCTAGAATATATGGTTATGATAATATAATGCCACAATCAAATTTGTGGAAAATTTCTCCAGTAAAAGATGACGAAGAAAGAGTAATCGAATATGAAACTAAAAAAATGTTAGCTGAAAAATATGGTATGTCTGAGATACACAGTTATGTATGGTACAGTGAAGAACAAAATAAAGAACTTGAAATAAAAGTAGGAGATAATCTAAAAATTGTAAATGGTCTTAATAGGGCAGATAGTACTTTGAGGGAATATATGGCTCCTACAATGCTATATTATATAAATAGCAACTTAAGATTCTTAAATGACTGTAATATTTTTGAAGTTGGAAGAACTTTTAAATATAATTTTGATGGCAAAAATTGTGATGAGAAAAAAATTCTTGCAATTGGCTTAGCAAGTACAAAAAAAGATGATGCTTCAACACTATATATGGCAAAATCAATAGTGGAGTCTATATTTAAAATAAATAAAAATACAAATGTAGAATTTATTGCAAATGATGGTAAGATCAATTATTCATGGATTCATAAAATTAATTCGTATGATATTGTAAGTGATAAAAAAAGCTATGGGTATGTATCTTTAATACATCCAAGAATCTCTGAAAAAATAAATAAAAAGGCTAGTATTGTAGTGATTGAAATAGACCTTGATGAATTTTCAAACATTGAGAAAATTGAAACTAAGTATCACCCTATTTCTAAGTATCAGGTTGTAAATTTTGATCTTAGTTTGCTTGTAAAAAAAGACACAATGTATAGTAATATACAAAAAATCATAGAAAATACAAATATAGAGTATTTACAAGAATATAATTTAATAGATATTTATGAAAATGATGAAAAGCTAAAAGATAAGAAGAGTGTTACTATAAGGTTTAAGATAGGATCATATGATAAAACTTTATCAAAGGAAGAAATTGATAATACTATGAATACTTTGATAGCTGAGTTTGCAAAAAATGATATGAATTTAGAATTTAATAGGTAAATGAGCCATATAACCTAAAAGTTGTATATTGAAAAATGCTAAATGAGGAAAGTTTATATTTCTTAATTTGGCATTTTTTTAGTGAAATGCATTTTATTCAAAAATAAGCAAAAAAAGTATGCTAATTTTACATAATTATTGAAAAAAGGCATAAAAATATGATATAATACTTATTAGTGAGATAAATTTATAAGGTAGTAATTATTTACCTTGGAAATTATTATAAAAAAAGAAAGGAGAGTCTTCTAGATAATTATTATGATATATTAAATTTTCATATTAGGAGACGATTACTAAAATGAGACAATTAAATTTGTTAGGAATTACGGCAGATGGCATTAATGTGTATGACAGACCATACAGTCATTTAACGGAGCATGGGGATGTTACCCCAGAGTTACTGAAGGAAGCTCTGGCAAAATAACACAGGTGACTGACAACGAAAAGAACATTGTGGATATGGGGCGCAAGATTGGCATGACTACATGTGTGCCTGTGACTGATGAGGATGACATTGTTTATGTCATTCGTAAGAAACGTAAAGGCCCAACGCCAATGGTGCGAGGCCGTAAGGGGATTGACTGCAATAAAATGGTGGTAATTTTAAAGAGAGCTGTTGATGATGAGGGAGAGTATTTTATCCTCATCACAGCATATATTGGTGAAGGTGCTGAACCAGAACCATGGGATAGGAGGTTCGAAGTAGATAAGACTGGCTATGACGAAGCCGTAGAATTCTGGAATACGCATGCACTCGTATATGATCCAGAAGTTGTTGAACTTAGACTCAGTGCATAAATATTTGCGTGGGGATGTTTGATAATACAAACGTCCTCCTTTTTATATTAATTAATAAATTTAGTATATTAATGTATTTTATACTAGGTTTATTTTTTTCTTGTATAAATCATATGTTTATTATATAATGTAATAATGTAGAATGAGAAGCAAAGTTATAATAAGACATTGTACGATTAGAAAAAAGTGGAGGATAGAAAGTATGAAACTACTTAGTGGAATTTTAGGTGGATTTTTAGGAGTGATTATAGCTATTTTTGTGGTTATAATCGTAATATATTTTGGAATCAGAAAAATTATTGGAAAAAATCAAATGAAAATTTTAACTAGTATGGCTAAAAATGCTAGTAAAAATAGTACAAATTTATCATTAGAAAGAAAAAGTGTATCTGGGATGACATCCATATATGAGCCTTTAATATTGGAGGATTTTCCAGATTTTAATAAGGAACTATTGTATCAAAAAGTTGAATCTGGATTAATGAATATTTTTAATACTATAGAAAATCAAAAAATTAGTGAAAATAAAGATTTAGAACTTATTGAAAATTTACTAAATGAAAAAATAGATGATTTGAAATCAAGAAAAATTAATGTAAGGTACGATGATGTTAAATTTCATAGGCATGCAATAAAAAATTATCAAAAAAGTTCTGGAATGGCAACAATTACAACATCTTCGACTGTTGAATATTATTATGTATGTGGTAATGATAATACATATAAAAATATAAAAAAGCAAACAAGATATACATGTAGTTTTGTATACGCTTATGATGTAAATTTGGTAAAAGAAAATAAAAATATAAAATTAAACGATAAAGTATTTACAACAAATTGCCCAAATTGCGGAGCACCTTTTAAAGATATAAAAAATAAATTATGTGAATATTGTGGTGCAAGGATTGAAGATATAAATATGAGAGTTTGGAAAATGGTATCATATAGTGAAGATTACAAATAAAAACTTATGTAAAAATATGTTTGCAAAAAAAGTCAAAAAATAAAATCAATATAAATTTTTAACTTGACTTTGGATTTTATATATAGTATAGTATAAGTGTAGTTATTAAGCTATATTTATATATTAGGAGGTAATAATATGGGATTAATAAGAGCAGCAGCTGGTGCTATTGGTAGTACTTTACACGATCAGTGGAAAGAGGCACTAAGATGTGATGATATGGGATCAGATATACTAATGAAGAAAGTAACTACTCCAAATGGGGTAATTTCAAATGGTAGTACTGTAATAGTTGCACCTGGTCAATGTGCAATAGTATACGATAATGGTAGAATTGTAGATGCTACAGCAGAAGATGGATATTTTGTATTTGATTCTTCTTCAACACCTTCATTGTTTGCAGGACAATTTGGTGGTATGTTTAAAGAAATGTGGCAAAGATTTACTTATGGTGGAGCAACTGCTAAAGAACAAGCTGTATATTTCTTTAATTTAAAAGAAATATTAGATAATAAGTTTGGAACTCCAGCACCAGTGCCATATAAGGATTGGGGACATCCAATTATGAATGCTAGAACTAATTCATACATAGCAATGAGCGTAAAAGTAAAATGTTTTGGTAAGTATACATTTAAAATAAACAATCCATTTTTATTTATGAGCCAGATTGCAGGAACAGCTAGCATTTATAGAAAACAAGATTTAACAGAACAAATGCGTTCAGAAGTTATAGCTTCTTTTTCTAATGTTTTAAATGGCTTGGGTAGTGATAAGTATAAAATTGAAGTACTTGATCTTCCTAATAAAACTGATGAAATTAAGAAAATTATGGATGAAAATGTATTTGATGAACCAATAAGAAATAGAGGTATTAAACTTGTTTCTTTTGCTGTTGAGAGTCTAACTTTAGATGATGAATCTAGTAAGAAGATCGACAACTATGAAATTGGTGGAGATCAATATCAAGCTCAAGGTACCCTTACAGGTGCATATGCCCAAGCAATTCAGGATGCTGCAAATAATGCAAATGGAGCTGCAAATGGATTTATGGGAATAGGAATGATGAATATGACTTCTGGTGGAGCTTTTAATGGTCAATTCCAACAAACACCACAACCTATGACACCAAATCCTGAGATGGCACAAAGTCAATCAACAGTTCAACAACCACAAGCTGTTGTAACACCACAACCAGTTGCAACAGAAGCAGTGCAACAACCTGTACAATCAAATAATCAAGAAGTAGTAGCACAACCCACTCAAAATCCTCAAATGTGGCATTGTCCTAACTGTGACAAAGATGTAAGCGGAAAATTCTGTTCAGACTGTGGTGCAAAAAGACCAGAAAGAAGAGTTTGTTCAAATTGTGGAAATGTTTTGCAACCAGCTAATAAGTTTTGTCCAGAATGTGGAACTCCAGTAGAAAAGTAAATATAGTACATTATATATAAAGTAGGAATGTTTTGTTCCTACTTTTTTCGTATAAGATAAAAAAATTAATTATAATAAATACTTTTTTATGAAGAATTATCCTTCATGATGTGAAAATTTTTTTATATTACATTTTTTAATTCACAAAGCCTGAGTAATATGGTATAATTAGGACATAATTTTAGTATAAGTTATTAAAGGGGGAGATAAATTGGCGGTAAAAAAGCAAACTTTTATGAATGGCGTACTTGTAGTTATGTTTTCACAAATTTTAATAAAGATATTTGGATTTGTGTATAGAATAATACTTACGAATATACCTAGTTTTTCAGATGAAGGTAATAGTTATTATGGCTCAGCATATCAGGTGTATACATTAATACTAGCAATAGCTACAATGGGAATTCCAAATACTATATCAAAATTGGTATCCGAGAAAATGGCTATAGATGATAAAAGAGGAGCTCATAGAATATTTCAAACAGCTATGGGATTATTTGTATTTATTGCAACAATATTTTCTGCATCATTATTTTTAGGTGCGGGAGCAATATCTACTAACATATTGAAAAATCCTGGCGTAAAATATTCACTTATGGCACTTGCACCAGCGATTATATTTGTTGCAATGTCAGCTACTTTAAGAGGATATTTCCTTGGAATGCAAAATATGATGCAATATAGTAAAACTCAGGTTATAGAGCAAATTGTAAATAGTATATTTTCTGTTGTATTTGTTGTAATGCTAACTGGTTCTTCACCAGAAATTATGGCTGCAGGTTCTACACTTGCTACTACACTTTCTGCATCAATTGCATTTTTGTATATGCTAAAATATTATAATAAAAATAAAAAAGATATATGGGAAGACGTAAAAAAATCTACTAAATATGCTTTAGAATCAAAAAAGCAAATAGTAAAAAAGTTAATTTCATATGTACTTCCAATATCTTTTGCAAGTGTAGTTGCAGCACTATCTGGTGTTATTGACATTGTTACAGTTATGGATGGACTTCAAAAGTTTGGATATGATCTTCAAACAGCAAATGAAAAGTTTGGAATATTACTTGGTAAGGTAGATATTTTAACAAATGTTCCACTTGCACTTAATGTAGCTTTTTCAGTGGCATTAGTTCCTTTTGTATCTAGCGCACTTGCAAAAGGTAGAAAAGATGAAGCAGTATCTAAGATAAATTATTCATTAAAAACTTCAACGATGATTGCACTTCCTTGCACTGCAGGACTTTTTATACTTGCAAAACCAATATTTGAATTATTATTTCCAAATGCAACAGCAGGAGCATATTTACTTCAAATTCAATGTTGGATGGTAATATTTTCTGTACTTGATCAAACACTTTCTGGTTCCTTACAAGGATTTGGAAAATTGTATGTACCAGGTGCGGGACTTTTAGTTGGTGCAGTAACAAAGTATATTTTAAATGTAGTATTCATTCCAATATATGGTGAAATAGTTCCTGCAATAACAACTGTAGTTTATAACGTTATTGCATTTGCAATATCATATATAGCTTTATTTAGAATTTTAAAGCAAAAACGTAACTTTAAAAATATATTTTTAAAGCCAATACTTGCAACAGGTATAATGTCCATATCAACACTGTTATTTTATAAATTGCTTGCGTATTTTAATATTTCAAATAGTATAGATACAGTACTTAGTATAATTTTTGCTATTGTAATTTACGTATTAAGTGTTATATATATTGGCATATTAAATGAGGATGAAATCAAGCAATTACCAGGCGGAAACAAAATTTGGAAGGTGTGCACTAAACTCAAAAAAATATAGAGAAAAATGTAAAAAAGTGTTGACAACACAGTGTTTTTGTAGTATATTCTTATTGTAATCTTAAAATAGGAGGGATTTAGAATGAACAAAGCTGAATTAATAGCTAAAATTGCTGAAGAGAGCAAATTAACAAAAAAGGCTGCTGAAACTGCTTTAGACGCTTTCGTAACTAGCGTTGAAGAAGCACTTAAAAACGGTGAAAAAGTTCAATTGGTAGGATTTGGAACTTTCGAAGTTAGAGAAAGAAAAGCAAGAAAAGGAAGAAATCCACAAACTAGAGCTGAAATAAAAATACCAGCTTCTATTGCACCAGTATTTAAGGCAGGTAAGGCTTTAAAAGAACTTGTTAATAAAAAATAATAATTTAAATAAATCCGGTTCTGTAATGTTCATTTTGGGTAAATGTATATTATAGAGCCGGGTTTTTCCTTGTATTTTATTTTAAACTATGATATAATGCTACTCATGTGAAAGGAAGGGCTTATGCTATGTTAGGAGTTAATAATGTAACGTTAAGATTCGGAAAAAGAACGTTATTTGAAGATGTAAATGTAAAATTTACTGCAGGTAATTGTTATGGTGTTATCGGAGCAAATGGAGCAGGAAAATCTACTTTTTTAAAGATTTTATCAGGTGAGATTGAACCTAGTGAAGGTGAAGTTTATATGTCTGATAAAGAAAGACTTGGAATACTTAGACAAAATCATTATGAATATGATGATGTAAAGGTAATTGATACTGTAATTAGAGGAAATGCAAGGCTTTATGAGATCATGCAAGAAAAAGAAAAGTTATATGCAAAGCCAGATTTTAATGATGAAGATGGAATAAAGGCTGGAGAATTAGAGGCTGAATTTGCTGAATTAAACGGATGGATGGCAGAAACAGATGCAGCTCAGCTTTTAAGTGGACTTGGAATTGATACAGAACTTCATGAAAAATTAATGAGAGAATTGACTGGACCTCAGAAAGTAAAAGTATTGCTTGCACAGGCTTTATTTGGAAATCCAGATGTACTTCTTTTGGATGAACCAACGAATAACTTAGATATTGCAGCTATTAGTTGGCTAGAAGAATTTTTAATAAACTTTGAAAATACTGTAATTGTTGTATCACATGATAGACATTTTTTAAATAAGGTTTGTACACATATATTGGATATTGATTATAATAAAATAAAACTTTATGTTGGTAACTATGACTTTTGGTATGAATCAAGTCAACTTGCATTAAAGCAGATGAAAGAAGCAAATAAAAAGAAAGAAGAAAAAATAAAAGAACTTGAAGATTTTATTCGTAGATTTAGTGCAAATGCATCAAAATCTAAGCAGGCTACATCTAGGAAAAAAACTTTGGAAAAGATACAATTAGATGAAATTAAACCTTCAACAAGAAAGTATCCATTTATTGAATTTAAGCCAGAAAGGGAGTCTGGAAAAGAAATTCTTGATATAGATAACATATCTGCCAAAAACGAAAAAGATGAATATATATTTAAAAATATATCATTTAAGGTATTAAAAGGAGATAAAATTGCATTAATTGGAGATAATGGTATAGTTAAAACAACTTTATTTAAAGTAATAATGGGTGAATATCCAAAGTGCAAAGGAAAAATAACTTTTGGTAGTACAATTAAACCTTCATACATACCACAGGATAATGAAGAATATTTTAAATCTAACAAATCAATAACTGAGTGGATAGCAGATGAGTTTAATATAAACGATGAAACTATAGTTCGTAGTTTTCTTGGAAGAATGCTATTTTCAGGAGAAGAATCTTTAAAAAAAGTAAATGTGTTATCAGGTGGTGAAAAAGCAAGATGTATGTTATCTCGTGCTATGTTGCAAGCAGGAAATTTATTGTTTTTAGATGAACCAACTAATCACTTAGATCTTGAAAGTATAACTGCTTTAAATAATGGATTAATAAGAACTAAAGCAGAGGTTGTATTTGTTTCACACGATCATGAATTTATTCAAACCATTGCAAATAGAATAATAGAAGTGACAGAAGACGGAATAAAAGATTATAGGATGACATATGATGAATATCTAGAAAAAACTATGTTTGGAAAAAATAATAACTAATATTGATTTTTATGTAAAATGATGTTATAATTTATTACAGTGTATTATTTACTTTACTTTAATAAATTTATGAAAGGAGATGTGATAACTATTTATTATGTTATCACGAAAAAATTATGAAGAGTACTAAAATTTTAGTGGCTATTATAATTATGTTTATTTTTACAAATTTTTTGCCATATGATCTGTATGTGGCATTTGTATTAACTTGCTTTTTGTTTTTTGTCTTGTTTATTGTAGGAATTGTCATTGATTCTTCAAGACAACCGCAAAGGAGAAAGATGAAATTAATTGCCACCTATCCAGTAAGAAGTTATACTATTGATAGTGATGAAATAGTATTTCTTCTTGATGGAAGAAGTAAGACTTATAAGATCTCGCGTGAAGATTCGCAGATCTATTATAACATGGGATGTAATGAGGTTAAAGTGTATGAACGGACTTATAAATCTCATGACATCGTAGATTGGATGTTTTATGATAAGCCACAAAATAAGTATTTATACAAATTTTGTGTAATAGAAAGTATCAAATAATTAATTTAAGAGCTTGGATAAATTCTAAGCTCTTTTTTATGAGCATATTTGTAAAATTTGTAGTATTTTATTTGTTACTATTTACAACTTATAAAAAATTCGCAATAGTAGATCTGTAAAGAATTTTGAATTGATTCTTATTAAATAAAAAATAGTACGATTGTAAATTTCTTTTAGTTATAATTAGTTTTATTAATTATTGAAAATTCTGTAATAGCTGAATTATTTATTAAAAACGTGCTACTGCTTATAACACTTTATTTTACCTATATTATAAAAATAATTTGTAATACTGGATTTTTCTTTTAATATATTGTATAATAGTGGCTGTAAATTACTTAACAAGAAAACATAAAAAAGTTCTAATTTTTAGAAAAAATTTTGAAATTATTATGATTTTATTGCATTTAATTTTATGTAGAATATGTATAGAAAGTATTGGAGTGAGAGAATATGAACAAAATAACAAGTGTTGAAAGTGAAATAAAAAAAGATAAAAAAATAATATTAACTGGTGATAGACCAACAGGTAGACTTCACATAGGACATTATTTTGGTTCTTTGCAAAATAGGGTAAAATTACAAGACGAGTATGAACAATATATTTTAATTGCAGATGTACAAGCCTTAACAGATAATTTTAATAATCCAGAAAAGATAAGAGATAATATATTAGAAGTTGCAATGGATTATTTATCTTGTGGAATTGATCCAAATAAATCAACGATATTTATACAATCGCAAATTCCAGAAATTGCTGAGCTTACAATTTATTATTCTAATTTAGTGACAGTATCAAGGCTTCAAAGAAATCCAACTATAAAAACTGAAATAAAACAAAAGCAAGAACTTTTTGGACAAGATGGTAATTTAGTTACCTATGGTTTTTTAGGTTACCCCATAAGTCAAGCTGCTGACATTACAGCATTTGGAGCTAATTTGGTGCCAGTAGGTGAGGATCAAGAACCACTTATAGAACAAACAAAAGAAATAGTAAGAAAATTTAATAGCTTATATGGAGAGGTATTGATAGAACCAGAAATATACCTTAGCAAAACTTCAAGAATTAAAGGTTTGGATGGAAATGCTAAGATGGGAAAAAGCTTAGGAAATGCAATATATTTGTCTGATAGTGAAGATGAAATAAATAAAAAGGTTATGTCAGCAGTAACTGATACAAATAAAATAAAAAAAGATGATAAAGCAAATCCAGATATATGCATGGTAGGATATTATCATAATTTATTTAGTCAGAGTGAGAAGGATTGTATTTTTGATGAATGTAGAGCAGGAAAAAGAGGTTGTGTTGCTTGTAAGAGACAACTTGCTAGAAATATTTCTGAATATTTAAGACCGATAAGAGAAAAAAGGCAATATTTTGAAAATAATAAAGATGAAGTGAGAAAAATATTAAAAGATGGAACTAAAAAAGCAAGAATAAGAGCAAGTGAAACTATGTATAAAGTAAAAGAGAAAATGAAAATTAATTATTTTGATTAGGAGAAGTATAATGGTTATAGATTACGTAAAAATAAAGGTAAGATCAGGAAATGGTGGCAACGGTGCTATGAGTTTTAGAAGAGAAAAATATGTAGCAAATGGTGGACCTGATGGTGGTGATGGTGGCCGTGGTGGTAGTGTTTACTTAAAAGTTGATGCTAATACCAATACATTGCTTGATTTTAGATATAAAAAAGAGTTTAGAGCAGAGGATGGTAAAAAAGGTGATGGTGCAAGAAAATCTGGAAAGGCTGGTAGTGATTTATATATAAAAGTACCAAAGGGTACCATAGTAAAGGATATAACTAAGAATGTTATTATAGCAGATTTATCACATGATGGTGATGAAGTATTAGTAGCAAAAGGTGGAAGAGGTGGAAGAGGTAATCAACACTTTGCTACACCTACAAGGCAAGTTCCAAATTTTGCTGAAGCTGGAGAACAAGGAAGGGAAAAATATTTAGAACTTGAATTAAAAATGTTAGCAGATGTTGGATTGGTTGGATTTCCAAATGTTGGAAAATCTACAATTATTAGTACTGTATCTTCTGCTAAGCCTAAAATTGCAAATTATCACTTTACTACGTTAGAACCTGCTTTAGGAGTTGTAAAGCCAAAATATGGTGAACCTTTTGTTATGGCTGACATTCCTGGAATAATTGAAGGTGCAAGTGAAGGGATAGGTCTTGGACTTAAATTTTTAAAACACGTTGAAAGAACAAGAATAATATTGCATGTTATTGATATAACTGGCAGTGAGGGCAGAAACCCAGTTGAGGACTTTTATAAAATAAATAATGAGCTTGAAAAGTATAGTGAAAAATTATCTAAAAAAGAACAAATAGTTGTAGCAAATAAAATGGATAGCTTAAATGATGTTACGTTGTTAGAGGAATTAGAAAAAATTTGCATTAAAGAGGGACTCAAGTTATTTAAGATATCAGCTGTAACAAATCAAGGCTTAGATGAACTTATTGAATATTTGGCAAAAGAACTAGAAAAAATACCAAAGGAAGATCTAGTAGTTCCAGATGAATATGATGAAGATGAATTAAGTCAAGAGTGGTTCGTAAGCAAAAAATCTGATAATTATTATTTAGTTACAGGTGATCCGATAGAAAGATTAATGAGTAAAGTTAACATATTTGATATAGAATCTAGACAATATATGCAAAGGTGCTTAAATAACATGGGCGTTATGGAAAAATTACAAGAGATGGGGCTAAAATCTGGAGATGTGATAGATGTATTAGGATATCAGTTAGAGTATGAAGAGTGAGAAATTCACTCTTTTTTGTATATAAAAATTTGCAATACAAATAATATAACTGGTGATAATTATGATATGTTATTGCATATTAATTAGTTTTTTTATTATAGTTTTACTAATATTTATAATTCCTATTAAGATAAAGATAAAGGTAATAACAAATGAAAATAGAAGTAAGAATGAGAGTATTTTTTCAAGAAGTTATATTGAAATATACATATTGCGTATTATACGTGTAAAAAGGATAGAATTTAATTCAATTGAAAATATAGGTAAGAGTGCTAAAAATAAAGTCTCAAATATTTTTTCATATATTGTTGATAAATATATAAATTATGATAAAAAAACTAAATTAATTATAACTAAAAGTGAAATAAGAAAATTAAATGAAAGTATAAATTTTGAAAAGATATATTTAAATCTTGGAATAAATTTTAAAAATATGGTTGTGAATTCTTATGTAATTGGGATACTCAATTCAATACTTGGTTTTTTTATTGCTAAAAATATAGATAAAATAAAATTAAATGATGTAAAATATAACATATATATTTCAAAAAATGTATTTTCAGTAGATATTTATAGTATAATTAACTTTAATCTTGTTCATACTATTATTATATTAATTAAATTAATTTTTAGAGTAAGAAAG
>ULWD01049729.1_pt1 | contig 15081 bp, 10 predicted proteins | sample 1960011 | NCBI WGS metagenome assembly ULWD01 (sample SAMEA4835803, study PRJEB28245) | human gut metagenome | biome: gut microbiome; material: fecal sample | place: Denmark | collected 2008 | reverse complement strand
TCTGAACTCCACCATATACAACTCCGTACTTTGTTACATCTATAGGCTCTGATAAAAAGCATGATGAAACATCTGATACAAGAATATGTCCCTTTGTATTAGGGAGTGTCTTATACTTAGTACCATAAATTGTGTTATTCTCACAGATATATACATAATCTGCATCCTCTGGAATATCAAGATCTGAACAATCTGGAATATATGAATATGTCTTATCCTCTGAGGAAGCAACAGCAACAGCCTCACCATATATTTTAGCTTCGTTAAATGCTTTCTTAGCCCACTGACCAGTAATAATATAAGCTGCTTTTTTGTTCTTCATAAGGTTCATAGGAACTTCTGCAAAGAACTGCGATGCTCCACCCTGAAGGAATAATACCTTATAATTATCTGGTATATTCATAAGCTCTCTTAAGTCTTTTTCAGCTTCCTTGATGATATTGTCATAAACCTTGGAACGATGGCTCATCTCCATAACCGACTGACCACAACCCTGGTAATCTAACATTTCATCTGCTGCTTCCCTTAATACCTCTTCAGGCAAAACTGCTGGACCTGCACTAAAGTTATAAACTCTTGCCACTTTTTCTTCCTCCTAATCCATTCGAATTCTATTAAATATATGATAAATCTTTAATCCTAAGTACAAATAATTAACTTTTTTAAGCAAGCTGTATATATTTGTCGCAAAATGTCTTAAGTATTAAAAATTTATTAAACTATATTTTATGCTTGTATATTTACTATGTCAAGTTAATATTTTAACATATTAAAGTTATATATGTATTTTTTTTAATACTCTGAACGCTCACTTAAGAATCATATAAAACAATTCCGGATTCATAATACAACAAATCCGGAATTTCTATTTATAATATAACCTGCTTGCAATTAATATTGACCTACTTGCTCTCAGCCTGTTTCTTATTAAGATCATCCCTATCGAATGCTTCTGATATAGGAGCACCTGGTGCAACCATAGGGAATACCTTATCATCCTTACATATGTCACATTCTATAACACAAGGGATATTAAGCTCTATTGCTTCCTTTAACGCCTTTTCAAAGCTTTCAATATCAGCTACTCTGTAAGCCTTAGCTCCCATACCCTCTGATACCTTAACGAAATCAACCTGATCATCAAGAACAGTTGCTGAATAACGCTTTCCATAGAAAAGATCCTGCCACTGTCTTACCATACCAAGTACGTGATTATTGAAAACTATCTCTATGATAGGAATATTATATCTTGTAGCTGTAGCTATTTCATTCATATTCATGCGGAAGCAGCCATCACCTGCAATGTTAATAACAACCTTATCCTTACAGCCCACCTTGGCACCAATACTTGCACCAAGACCATAGCCCATAGTTCCAAGTCCGCCTGATGTAAGCAATGTTCTAGGCTTCTTATACTTATAGTGCTGTGCAGCCCACATCTGATGCTGTCCTACATCTGTGGAAATGATTGCATCGCCATTAGTAATCTCATATATCTTTTCCATAATATATGGTCCGTTAAGTACATCTGTTCTATACTTCATAGGGAACTTTTCTTCATATTCCTTAAGATGTGCAAGCCAGTCTGCATGATCAAGCTGTTCAAGCTTGGCATTTACTCTCTTAAGTATTTCAAGTGCATCACCAATCACTGATGCATCTGTATGTATATTCTTATTAATCTCTGCTGCATCAACATCAAACTGGAGAATCTTTGCATTTTTAGCAAACTTCTTAGTATTTCCCGTAACTCTGTCTGAGAATCTTGCGCCTATTGTAATAAGCAGATCACATTCTGACACACCAAAGTTAGAGGTCTTAGTTCCATGCATGCCAAGCATTCCTGTATAGTGTGGATCTGAACCATCAAATGCACCCTTGCCCATAAGTGTATCGCATACTGGAGCATCTATCTTCCTAACGAACTTTTTCAGTTCTTCAGAAGCATCTGATGCTATAACTCCACCACCTACGAATACATAAGGCTTCTTAGCAGCCTTTATCATAGCTGCTGCATTCTCAACAGCTTCTTCACTGATTGTATCAGTTATTCTTTCTATTGGCTTAGGTGTTTCCTTTATGTAATCACACTCATTGGCTGTTGCATCCTTAGTAATATCAACAAGAACAGGTCCTGGACGGCCTTCCTTTGCAATTCTGAAGGCTCTTCTTAATGTATCTGCAAGTTCATTTACATCCTTTACGATAAAGCTGTGCTTAGTTATAGGCATAACTATCCCTGCTATATCTACTTCCTGAAAACTATCTCTTCCAAGAAGTGGCAGAGTTACATTACAGGTTATCGCTACCATAGGAATTGAATCCATCATCGCTGTTGCAATACCTGTTACAAGATTCGTAGCTCCTGGGCCAGAGGTTGCAAAGCAAACTCCAACTTTTCCAGTTGCTCTTGCATAACCATCAGCGGCGTGTGATGCCCCCTGCTCATGAGATGTAAGTATATGTGTAATCTCGTCTGAATGCTTATATAATGCATCGTAGACGTTAAGAATAGCTCCACCCGGGTATCCAAATACAGTATCTACACCCTGTTCTTTTAAACATTCAACTATAATCTCTGAACCATTTAATATCATTCGTCTGTCTTCCTTTCATTATATGTTATTGTTCTGTCCTGACAATTTCTATAATAAGTTATCTGAATGTCCTGCATTCATCACACCTCTTATGCCTCCGGAGTCTTTAAGATAGCTCCTCTGTTGCCCGATGTAACCATAGATGCATATCTCTTAAGATATCCTGTTGTTACCTTAGGCTCTCTTGGCTGCCACTTAGCCTTTCTTGCAGCAAGTTCTTCGTCTGAAACCTTAAGTTCAAGCTTAAGACCTGGAATATCTATGCTTATGATATCTCCCTCTTCTACTAAAGCTATTGGTCCTCCAACTGCTGCTTCCGGAGACACATGTCCAATAGATGCACCACGGCTGGCTCCTGAGAAACGTCCATCTGTTATAAGTGCAACTGATGAGCCAAGTCCCATACCTGCGATAGCTGATGTTGGGTTAAGCATTTCTCTCATGCCCGGACCTCCCTTAGGTCCTTCATACCTGATAACAACTACATCACCTGGTACAATCTTTCCACCCTTTATAGCAGCAATAGCATCCTCTTCACAGTCAAACACTCTGGCTGGTCCCTCATGTACAAGCATTTCATCAACTACTGCTGAGCGCTTGACAACTGAACCATCTGGTGCAAGATTACCTGAAAGAACAGCAAGACCTCCTGTTTTACTATATGGCTTATCAACCGGTCTTATAACCTCTTCATCTCTATTATAGGCTGTTGCAATACATTCACCAATAGTCTTTCCTGATACTGTCATACAATCTGTATTAAGGAGTCCTATATCAGCAAGCTCCTTCATAACAGCATATACGCCTCCGGCTTCGTTAAGATCCTCCATATATGTAGGACCTGCCGGTGCAAGATGACAAAGATTAGGTGTCTTCTCACTTATAGGATTAGCAAACTTAATATCAAAATCAAAACCTATCTCATGTGCAATGGCTGGAAGATGAAGCATACTGTTAGTAGAGCATCCAAGTGCCATATCGACAGTAAGTGCATTCATAATAGAATCCTTTGTAATGATATCTCTTGCAGTAATTCCCTTGTTAACCATATCCATAACAGCCATACCAGCATGCTTTGCAAGCTTGATTCTTTCTGAATATACTGCTGGAATAGTACCATTGCCACGAAGTCCCATACCAAGTGCTTCTGTAAGACAATTCATCGAATTAGCTGTATACATTCCTGAGCATGAACCACAAGTTGGACATACCTTTTCTTCGAATTCAAGTACGTCCTCTTCAGTCATAGTTCCTGCTGCATATGAACCAACTGCCTCGAACATAGATGAAAGACTTCTCTTCTTTCCCTTAACATGTCCTGCAAGCATAGGACCACCTGAAACAAATACTGTTGGAAGATTAAGTCTTGCTGCTGCCATAAGAAGTCCTGGAACATTCTTATCACAGTTAGGCACCATTACAAGTCCGTCAAACTGATGTGCAATAGCCATGCATTCTGTTGAATCAGCAATTAAATCTCTTGTCACTAAAGAGTACTTCATACCGACATGTCCCATAGCAATACCATCACATACTGCAATCGCTGGGAATACTACTGGAACACCGCCAGCCTCAGCTACTCCTAGCTTAACTGCATTAACAATCTTATCTATATTCATATGACCTGGTACAATCTCATTATATGAACTAACAATACCAATCATAGGCTTCTTCATCTCTTCTGCTGTGAAGCCAAGTGCATTAAACAAACTTCTAGCAGGTGCCTGCTGCATACCACTTCTAGCGTTATCACTTACCATAATCATTCTCCTCGCAAATCAATTTCTTTTATAAGTACATATATTACACTCTCTTGGCTATAAGGTCGCCCATCTCATCTGTTCCAACCTTAGTGCAGCCCTCTGAATATATATCTGTTGTCCTGTAGCCTTCCTTAAGTACTGCCGCAACTGCCGCTTCTATGGCATCAGCTTCCTTATCAAGGTCAAGTGAATATCTTAACATCATTGCTGCTGAAAGAATTGTAGCTATAGGATTAGCTATATTCTTTCCTGCTATATCAGGTGCTGAACCGTGGCTTGGTTCATATAAGCCCAGCTTTGTTTTACCAAGACTTGCTGATGATAACATACCGATAGAACCTGTTATCATACTTGCCTCATCTGAAAGTATATCTCCAAACATATTCTCTGTAAGAATAACATCAAACTGTCCAGGATTCATAACAAGCTGCATAGCACAGTTATCTACAAGCATATCCTCAAGTTCAACCTCTGGATAATCTTTAGCAACCTCATGTACAATCTTTCTCCATAATCTTGAAGAATCTAAAACATTTGCCTTATCAACACTTGTTACTTTCTTTCTTCTCTTCATAGCTATCTCAAAGCCCTTAATAGCTATTCTTCTTATCTCTTCTTCATTGTATGTAAGAGTATCAACAGCAGTCATAAGTCCATCGACTTCTTCTGTATGTCTCTTTCCAAAGTAAAGACCACCAGTAAGCTCTCTCATAATAACCATATCAAATCCATCACCTATGATTTCTTCCTTAAGAGGGCAGGCTGCCTTTAATTCATTATATAAATAAGCAGGACGAATGTTAGCGAATAACTCTAAGTCCTTACGAATCTTTAATAGTCCTGCCTCTGGTCTTAGGTTAGGTGCCACGTCATACCATCTTGAGTTACCCACGTTACCACCTACTGCACCTAGAAGCACAGCATCTGAAGCCTTAGCGACGGCTACTGCCTCATCTGTAAGAGGCACTCCACACTCATCTATAGAGCAGCCTCCCATTAATATCTTCGTATAATCGAACTTGTGACCATACTTAGCTGCCACAGCATCTAACACCTTAACAGCCTCTGTAACTATTTCTGGTCCGATTCCATCTCCTGGAATTAATGTTATTCTACAATCCATGTTAATTCCTGCCTTTCCTTCTTGTACTAAAGCCCTTACTTAAATATATCGCAAGTTCAGGCTATTGTTTAGTATTTTACTCCATAATAGTGCATTTTTCAAGTAGGGGCATAATAAAAAACTCTGGACAGATATCAGCCTGATGGCATTATCTGTCCAGAGTTTTTAATATAAAACTTTATATTATCAATTATTATTCTTCTGTAGAAGCTGGCTTCTCAACCTGGGCAATAGCCTTCTTCTGCATTGTAATACGGCAGTTCTTGTTGTTACCGAATTCCACGATTACATCATCCTCTGTTATATCAAGGATAACGCCATAGAAACCACTTGTTGTAAGAACATAATCGCCAATAGCCATTGAATCCATAAGCTGCTGCTGTTCCCTCTGCTGCTTCTTCTGTGGCTTAATTGCAAAGAAGTACATTAAAGCACCAAGTGCTATTACATACACAATAATAATACCAATCTGACCCATTATTAAATCCTCCTAATTACTTGCCTGTGTACAGGCTCAATATTGTTATAATATCGTAATTTATGCTTCGTGTCTATGTTTAAATTAAAATTTATAGCATTTTTATAATTTTATACTAAATAAAAATCATTAATCCTCTTTCTTGTCATATGTTTTAAGAAGATATAGCCTTTCATCCTTAAAGCTCTTATAATTACCTGCATCTATTGCAGCCCTGATATCTTCCATAAGATGATTATAAAAATACAGATTATGAAGAACGCAAAGTCTCATGCCTAACATTTCTTTAGCCTTAAGCAAATGTCTGATATACGCTCTTGAATAGTTCCTGCATGCAGGACACTGACAGCCTTCTTCGATAGGTGCTGTGTCTTTTTCATACTTTGCATTGAAAAGATTAATCTTACCAAGCTTTGTATACACATGTCCATGTCTTCCATTTCTTGATGGGTATACGCAATCAAAGAAATCTATTCCTCTGTCTACTCCCTCCAATATATTCGCTGGTGTACCAACTCCCATAAGATATGTTGGCTTATGCTGTGGAAGATACGGAACAACTTTATCAAGCACATGATACATTTCCTCATGTGATTCACCTACGGCAAGTCCACCAACTGCATATCCATCCAGCTCAAGCTCTGATATTCTCTTAGCATGGTCAACTCTGATATCGTCATATATCGCGCCCTGATTAATACCAAAAAGCATCTGATGCTTATTAATGGTATCCTCAAGTGAATTAAGTCTATTCATCTCCCTCTTGCAGCGCTCAAGCCATCTTGTAGTTCTCTCTACTGAATTAATAATATACTTTCTATCTGCCTTTGCCGGAGCACACTCATCGAATGCCATAGCTATTGTCGAGCCAAGATTGGACTGTATCTGCATGCTCTCCTCTGGTCCCATAAATATCCTATGTCCGTCTATATGTGACTGGAAGGTAACGCCCTCTTCCTTTATCTTTCTAAGTCCAGCAAGTGAAAACACCTGAAATCCGCCTGAGTCTGTAAGTATAGGCTTGTTCCAGTTCATAAACTTATGAAGACCTCCAAGCTCTTTAATAAGCTTATCACCTGGTCTAACATGAAGATGATATGTGTTCGACAACTCTATCTGTGTACCTATCTCCTGCAAATCTGTTGTAGCAACCGCCCCCTTAATAGCTGCAACTGTTCCAACATTCATAAATACCGGTGTCTGCACAGTTCCATGAACTGTTGTGAATTCCGCCCTTTTAGCTCTTCCGTCTGTTTTTAATATTTTATACATATTTGTCTTTTCCTTCTGATTTTTTTATGATTCCTCTTTTATTTATCTATCTTTTATAGAAATCAACTATCCTGTCTATTCTTGATGTCATATTTCCTAATATCATATCTACAATGGTTAATGCTGTCATAGCTTCTACAACAACTACCGCTCTTGGAACTATCATAGGATCATGTCTGCCTTTTATAGATATACTGATATCCTCGCCAGACTTATTGACCGTCTGCTGCATTGAAGCTATGGAAGGTGTTGGCTTGACTGCTGCCCTGAATATTATGTCAGAACCATCGCTCATGCCTCCAAGCACTCCACCACTATGATTAGTCTTCTTGACAACCTTGCCATCCATTACTGTAAAGCTGTCATTGTTGGTGCTTCCTGTACTATCAGCCGCTGCGAAGCCATCTCCTATTTCAAAGCCCTTAACTGCGCCTATTGACATAATCGCCTTTGCAAGATTGGCATCCAGCTTATCAAACACAGGATCACCCACACCTGGCATCATACCAGTCACAACACACTCTATTATTCCACCAATAGAATCTTTTTGCGCAAGCTTCTTCGTTGCGTATTCCTCCACCTTACAGGCAGCCTCCGCATCCGGCATATTAAATGCATTTTCATCGCGTTCCCTGATATCGAACTTATCATAATCTATGCTTATGCCACCTATCCTTGTTGCGTAAGCACATACGCTTATCTTAAGTGCCTCTAACACCTTAATAGCGATTGCTCCTGCTGCCACTCTGCCTATTGTTTCTCTTCCTGAGCTTCTTCCACCACCTCTGTAATCTCTGAAGCCATACTTCTCATCAAATGTATAATCAGCATGTCCAGGTCTGTAATACTGGGCTATTTCTGAATAATCAGACGAACGCTGTGTCTTATTATGTACCATCATCGATATAGGCGTTCCTGTCGTTCTGCCTTCAAATACACCTGACAATATACTCACCTTATCATCTTCTTTTCTTGGAGTTGTAAACTTAGATTGTCCCGGCTTTCTTCTATCAAGGAACTTCTGAATATCCTCTTCACATAAAGGAATACCCGCTGGGCATCCATCTACAACCACACCAAGACCTTGTCCATGTGATTCACCCCAAGTCATTATCTTAAAAATATTTCCATATGTCGAACCTGCTGCCACCTTATATATCTCCTATTCTGTACTAATATACATAATCATCTCAACGATAATTCTATAGATGTGTAAACTATAGAATTCAAAATTACATACAAAAATCTGATATCATCCATAAAACAATACTCTATAGATAATATCAGATTTCTATTAATTATTCAAAACATTTTCAAGATTATTTCTGGCTTCATCCATCGCAGCCGCAGCTTGTGCATCCATCTTCTCTGGCTTGGTCTTTAATATAAGCTTCTTTAAGGTATTCATAGCTTCCTTAACAGCCTTTTTCTTAGCCTTATCCCATACCTTCTTGTTCTGGCTGTACTCGCCCTCTGCACGTCTTAAGGTATTCTCAGCTTCGATACGTGAATTACAAAACTCTTCATTCTGCTTATCCTGTGCACCATACACCTCGGCTTCCCACTTAGCTTTCTCAATCTCTTCCTCTGACATATTAGAGCTTGAAGTTATAGTTATAGACTGCTCTCTTCCCGTTCCTAGATCCTTTGCAGACACATTTACAATACCATTGGCATCTATATCAAAAGTCACCTCTATCTGTGGAACTCCTGCCATCGCACGCTTAATGCCATTAAGCCTGAAGTTTCCGAGAAGCTTGTTATCTCTTGTAAATCTTCTCTCTCCCTGAAATACCTTGATTTCAACTGATGTCTGGAAATTGCCAGCCGTCGTGAATATCTGGCTGTGCCTTGTAGGAATAGTTGTATTTCTTTCTATAAGCCTGCTTGATATACCACCAACAGTTTCTATTGAAAGAGATAATGGTGTTACATCCATAAGTATAATCTCCGAAGCTGCTGAACCTGGCTTAAGCTGGTTACCAAGCTTTCCACCCTGAACTGCTGCTCCAAGTGCAACACACTCATCCGGATTAAGATTCCTTGATGGTTCTTTTCCCATAATCTGTCTTACCTTATCCGAAACAGCAGGAATTCTTGTGGAGCCTCCAACAAGAAGTACCATACCAATATCATTCTTACTAAGCCCGGCATCACGAAGTGCATTCTCAACAGGAATAACTGTCTTGTTAACCAGATCATCTGTAAGCTCATTAAACTTTTGTCTGGTGATATTCATATCCATGTGATGCGGACCATCCTTTGCAACAGCTATAAATGGAAGGTTAATATTAGCATTCACTGCAGAAGAAAGCTCTTTCTTAGCCTTTTCAGCTTCTTCTCTTAACCTCTGCATAGCCGCTGGATCTTTTGCGAGATTAATTCCATCTGTATCCTTAAACCTACCAACAAGATAATCAACAATGCGGGAATCAAAGTCATCCCCTCCAAGATGATTATCTCCGGAGGTTGCAAGAACCTCTATAACATTATCTCCAATATCTATAACAGATACGTCAAAGGTACCTCCACCAAGGTCATATACAAGCACTTTCTGAGGATTGCCATTATCAAGTCCATATGCAAGTGCAGCACTTGTTGGCTCATTAATGATTCTTAACACATTAAGCCCCGCTATCTTTCCTGCATCCTTAGTAGCCTGTCTTTGTGCATCATTAAAATATGCTGGCACAGTAATGACAGCATCTGTTACTTCCTCTCCAAGAAATCCTTCTGCATCCTTCTTTAGTTTCATAAGTATATAAGCTGATAACTCCTGTGGCGTATATGCTTTGCCATCTATCTTTTTCTTATAATCAGTTCCCATATGTCTTTTTATTGAAAATATGGTTCTGTCTGAGTTAACCGATGCCTGTCTTCTTGCAGCATCCCCAACCAGTCTTTCCTTATTCTTAGTAAATGCAACAACCGATGGTGTTGTTCTATACCCTTCGCTATTAGTAATAACTGTTGGCGAATCACCTTCTATAACTGCCACGCAGCTATTAGTTGTACCAAGATCGATTCCAATTACCTTACTCATAATTCCTCCATAACTCACACTAAGAATAATAACACTTATATTCGATAGTTATAAGTTTATCATATTTATGAGGAATTACCATTAATAAAAGTAGAATTAATTAGAAAATTTATATAAACTTGTTTTACTGTAACCATGTTAATCTTTGTTTACAGAAAAATAACATACTCCTAAAACTATCTTTCTTCTCGTACATATCAATGCAATGTTTTGTTACCATTCAAAATAACATACTCCTAAAACATTCCTATTACATTTCCTTGGTAAACGGCTGTTTTGTTACCATTCAAAATAACATACTCCTAAAACTTACCTTGCAGTAAATCTAAGTTCATCACAGTTTTGTTACCATTCAAAATAACATACTCCTAAAACACCTCATCTGAATCATCATATATATAAAAAGTTTTGTTACCATTCAAAATAACATACTCCTAAAACGGGGTTGCGGGGACCTGGGCGCGAGAAACAGTTTTGTTACCATTCAAAATAACATACTCCTAAAACCTACTGCCAATCTTTGCGGAATCTCCGCTAGTTTTGTTACCATTCAAAATAACATACTCCTAAAACCTCAAATAAAGTTTTTCAGGTGTTAACGACGCACCCGTATTTTAAATAGTAACTTTTTTATTTATTATACAATATAATTTCATCATAATCACTATCTATATACAATATTTTTTCATTTTCAAGCGGTTCTTTTTCTTCTCCTGTTTCTATAAGCAGTATATTAACCTTTTTATACATTGCATATTTATATATTTCCTTTAATTCATCATCAATCAGATATAATTTAAGATTAACAAATATTAATATTTTTGCGATCGAAAGATATTCAACAACATCTATCAATGAAAATATTGTATCTGTTATTTTTCCTTTATTATTCGATATCTTAAGCCCTAATAGTTTCAAATACTCTTGTATCCCGATACTTTCCTTATAATTGAATTCAAACGGAAATTCATTGAATACATCTAATACATTCAGTAGCAAATTTTGAAAAATTGTCTGGAACTCTGACATTCTTTCAAATTCCTGCTTATATATTTTCTCTATTTTATTATATAAAGCACTCTGTATTTTCTTTTGATTAAAATCAATATTAAACACATCAATAAACATCAACACTTCTTTTTCAATCTTAATCTCTGTATCATTATCTAATATAATTATACGTTCTTTAGTATCCTCAATATTGTTTATATTATCATTTAGGCTATTTATGACATTAGTAAATAATTTTTTATCCTGAATTTGAAGTACATTAATATATTCTTCTGTGAATATTATATCATTTTCCAGCGAAAATATCTTCATTATCATATAATAATCAGCCTTTCCTCTCCATCAACAATATTTTCCTGTTCACCACCTGACACATATTCAATTCCACTAAACTGCTTTTCAGTTATAACAAGCATTTCTACCAAACCTTCCTGTGGTTTATTCTTTCTTATCTTATTCTTCATAAGATTAACCATAGTTCCGTTTAGAACAAGCTTTGTATACACAGATTCCTGCATCATAATAAATCCTTCCTGAACAAGAAACTGCCTGAATTTTCTATAGTCGTGCCTGTTTTTATCTGTTATTGTGGGCAAATCAAAAAACACCATCACTCTCATAAATCTGCTAATCATTCAAATTGATATATCATTGAAGTAATAAAACTTTTCTGTTCTATCGCACCAAACATTTTATCAAGATATATCTGAATAGCATTTGTAACATAATACTCACGCCCACAATAATTAATCCGCTTATTCAGAACATTTACAAGCTGCATTTTATAATCAGAATCAAATGTCTTATCAATGTTATTAAACACAATTTCGTCCACTAAAACTCTGAACGGCTCCATTAAATCACAGGAGAGATTATAAGGATTGTATTCATTGGTATGTTTTATACCTAACTGTGTTAAATATCCGTCCGACACTATCTCTTTGTTAAAATTAGATAGCAGAATTCCATAGCCATAATTCAATGCAGCATTAATTGAATTGACATCATCTCTCGAAAATTCTTTGCCAAACAGACTATTAAAATATACTTTAGCTGCGTGTGCTTCCCTGTTTGTCATATCAAACAGCTCTATTTCTTCTGCATACTGCATTAACTTATCAGTAGTTTCAAATCCATATTTAGAAAGTATTTCTGCCTGATTTAGTATTTTTTGTCTTACAATATATGTCCATATTTCCTTGGCATACTCCATATCCCACTGCATTTGCTTACGAATTTTCTTGCTGGAATTATATGTTCCATAATATGGCATTAACTCACTGCAGGGATTTCTTTTCTCATCGCAAAATATCACCTTTATCTTTCTTTTAACAAACTCACATAATAGATAAGATGTCATTGACACCTGAGTAGAATCAATTATAACTGTATTAATTTCACTCAGGTGCACCATCTTAACATCTTCACCCCGCACTATCATATATCCATTCTTATAACTTAACTTAGCGTGACTTTGTACTACTATCGTCCTCCAGCTCAAATGTTGTTCTCCTCTCGTATAACCCCGTAACTGACTTATCTACAAGCGTAATCTTTTTACCAACTTTCTCCTTGCTCTTTCGACCCATTCTATCTGACAATCCTGTTGAATACTTTCCTAAATATGGATAGTTGGAGTCTGGCTGAACAAGCTTAATCATCTCTGCTATAAATTCTTTCTTATTCTTTACATCAAGTTTATAAAATGAATTATCCTCCTGTATCCTTATTGCCTCTTTAGAAAAGCCTTTATATTCATCTTTGATTTTAGATAAAAGCAAATCATATAGTCCTGTCAACTGCTCATCTAGTAACTCTGTCTGTATATACTGCCATTTATCATTTTCACCATACATTATGTAATTTAACAGCCTGTTATATTGCTGATTAGCACCACCAAGGACAAACTGTTTTGAATTAATCACCTCTGTCGCACCAACAAGATAATATTCCTCTCCATTTTCTCCTATTATCATCTGGTATTTAGGAACTTTATTTCGCAATATTTCAACATCTACAACACTATTTTTATAAGCTTCACTTAAAATGTCACACACATAATCATAGAGATTTATATCCTTATTTTTAATATCTCTTGCAATATATACAGGTATTTCAACGAATTCCATATGATACTCTTTTTTAACTTTCTTCTTTAGTGCCTTTTCGATACAATATTTTACAAGTACAAAATAGGCTTTTTCACCACCTTTATATCCTCCATACTTTCTTGTATCAAGTTCTTTAAGATTATTAGCACCACGCATATTATTGCCCTGTTTTAAAGGTACAAGCTTACTATCCGCTTTATCCTCTCTTGGATATTTAGTTTCACTATAAAATGCTCCAGTATTTTCTTCCAACTTTTTAGATATAATAACGTCTCTATAACAGAATATTTTTCTCATATAGTCTATGATATCTTCACCATACCAGGCTGCTTCCTCATTATTACTGCTGAATTTGCCAAGCGTTGCAAACCAGTTTACTCCATTATTGTTCTTTGTATTTTCATAATATTTACGCCATACTCTTCTATACTGTGAATAATTAAGTTCCTTCTGCAAATGTGGATAATTCTTTTGTATATACATACCTATAATATTGGCAAGATACGCATCGTGTGCGTGATGATAATCATTCATATTCCTATTTTTATAGAACATACAATTATCTTTATTTTCTTCCCAGAACCCATTATTATCTTTTTTCTCATGTGTAAGCATTTTTCTTACACTTGTACTTAGACCAGCCTTTACCTCTATTACGTCAATCTGTTCATTATAATAATCAAGTATAAGATTAGCTACAGACTTTACAATCTGTCTTGTTTCTACAAGCTGTCTGTTAATGAATCCTTTCGTCAGTATGTCATCAACATTATTTTTCTGAAGGTTATTATACTTCTTTTCTGATATCAACCCCACTTTTTTCAAGTTCTTCCAATAATTTATCATCTTAATATCAGAAAACGATTGTGGGAACGTTTCTTTTACTATCTTATTGCCCTTTTTCTGATTTTCATCCTTTAATACTAATGCTTTATTATCCAGACTATCATCATCAGATAACGAGTATGGAATTATATGGTCTATCTCAAGATTTTCTGGTTCATTAAGATTTAACTCTTCCTCTGTATACAAAGATTTCCCATTCTGCATAAAGTATAGATACACCTTTTCTTCATCTAAACGATTCTCATATTGTTTTAATTCCTTGTATACATTTTCATTATACTCATCAACCACTTCCTTTTTTAATTTCTTAAGTGCCTTATCTACAGTTTTTTTTCTTGAATCAGTTCTTTTATTCTTGGCCTTAAAATCATCTTCCCTTGCAAATTCAATATATATATGCCGTGGTTTTTCACCCATATATTCAATTATCTCTTCGATTACTTTCATTGTCTGCCATATACCACGCCTGTTAGCTGGTGATGTATGCATATCCTGTATAACCTCTAATAAATCTTTTGTTCCATCATATATAGGTCTGTTATCATCTATTATCTGTTTTATCTTCGCATCTTTATTAATAATTCGCATAAAATTAGGACAATAATCGCAATATGCAAATCGTTCGTCAGCATCTTCAAGCATTTCGATAATAGTTGTTCCCATATCACCTTTTATGCCATTTAACAGCTTAGCAGAATAACGCCCCCAGCCCTTGGATTTTAACTTTAATATCTTCTTTAACTGTTCAGCACTAAGACTATCTGCATACTGCTTATTTATCTTTCTTTTAACTATATCTTTATCCTCAAATACAGTAAGCCAATATATTATATCTTC
>ULWD01030918.1_pt1 | contig 15097 bp, 10 predicted proteins | sample 1960011 | NCBI WGS metagenome assembly ULWD01 (sample SAMEA4835803, study PRJEB28245) | human gut metagenome | biome: gut microbiome; material: fecal sample | place: Denmark | collected 2008 | reverse complement strand
GCATCGCTCATGTTCTCCGGTGTTGTACGCTCCAAGATTGCTTTTACTTTATCAATCTCAGCCTGTACTTTTTCTTTCTCTGCTGCATCTACGCCATCGCCAACGTCCTGCAATGCTTTCTCAGTCTGGAATACCATACTGTCAGCTTCGTTGCGGGCATCAATGCCTTCTTTTCTCTTCTTATCCTGTGCTTCGAATTCAGCAGCTTCTTTAACTGCTTTTTCGATTTCTTCATCATTCATGTTAGAACCAGCAGTAATTGTGATGTGCTGTTCTTTTCCTGTTCCCAAGTCCTTAGCGGATACATTTACAATACCATTGGCATCGATATCAAATGTAACCTCAATCTGTGGTACTCCACGCATTGCCGGAGGAATACCATCCAAGCGGAACTGTCCAAGAGATTTATTATCTCTAGCGAACTGTCTCTCGCCCTGTACTACGTTAATGTCTACAGCGGTCTGGTTATCTGCTGCGGTAGAGAAAATCTGACTCTTCTTAGTAGGAATTGTTGTATTTCTCTCGATAAGTTTGGTAGCCACACCACCCATTGTCTCGATAGCAAGTGACAATGGAGTTACATCCAGAAGAAGGATGTCGCCGGCACCGGAATCTCCAGCCAGTTTACCACCCTGAATCGAAGCACCAAGTGCTACACACTCATCCGGGTTCAAGGATTTGTTTGGCTCATGTCCGGTCAACTGTTTTACTTTATCCTGTACAGCAGGGATACGTGTTGAACCACCAACTAACAATACTTTTCCTAATTCAGAAGCGGTAATACCGGCATCTTTCAATGCGTTCTGAACCGGTGTTGCTGTTCTCTCTACAAGGTCAGCGGTCAATTCATCGAATTTTGCACGTGTTAAGTTCATATCAAAGTGCTTTGGTCCCTCAGCTGTAGCTGTGATAAATGGCAGGTTAATGTTTGTTGTAGTTGCAGAAGACAACTCTTTCTTTGCTTTCTCTGCTGCTTCTTTCAAACGCTGCATTGCCATCTTATCAGTAGAAAGGTCAACGCCCTCTGCCTTCTTAAATTCAGAAACCATGTAGTCACATACTTTATTATCAAAGTCGTCACCACCAAGTTTGTTATCACCGGAAGTAGAAAGTACTTCGATGACACCATCACCAATCTCAATGATGGAAACATCAAATGTACCACCACCAAGGTCATATACCATAATCTTCTGCTCGCCTTCATTATCCAAACCATAAGCAAGTGCTGCAGCTGTTGGCTCGTTGATAATACGTTTTACATCCAAACCTGCAATTTTACCTGCATCTTTGGTTGCCTGACGCTGTGCATCGTTAAAGTAAGCAGGAACTGTAATTACAGCCTCTGTTACCTTCTCACCACCAAGGTAATTCTCTGCATCACTTTTCAATTTCTGAAGAATCATAGCGGAAATTTCCTGTGGTGTGTATTTCTTGTCATCAATTGTTGCACGGTAATCCGTACCCATATGTCTCTTAATAGAAGAAATCGTCTTCTCTGCGTTTGTTACTGCCTGACGTTTTGCCGGCTCACCAACTAAACGCTCACCAGTCTTTGTAAATGCTACAACAGATGGAGTTGTTCTTGCGCCCTCAGCGTTTGCTACAACAACCGGTTTGCCACCTTCCATTACTGCTACACAACTGTTTGTTGTTCCTAAGTCAATACCAATAATCTTGCTCATAATAATACTTCCTTTCTGTCTATACCATGACTGTTATTTTCTTTATTAGTTTAACACTTTAACCATACTGTGTCTGACTACTGAATCTTTATACATATAACCCTTTTGGAATTCCTCAATGACCTGATTGGATGCATCTGAATCATCTTCATCATGCATAACGGCATTATGGAAATTCGGGTCAAATTCTTTACCAACTGCCTCAATCGGTGTCACACCGATTTCTTCTAATCCGGTAAGAAGCTGTTTGTAAACGGCCTCAATTCCTTTGGCAAATGGTGTCTCTTTTTCTTCATCGGAAAGTCCGTCAAAACCTCGCTCCAAGTTATCCACAACCGGAAGCATCTTTTCAACAACTGACTTCGCACCAATTTCAAACATGGCACTTTTTTCTTTTTCCGAGCGGTTTCTAAAGTTTTCAAACTCTGCCAGATTTCTCATCAGGCGGTCATTCAACTCTTCAATCTTTTCATCTTTTTTGTCTTTTTTTGCTTTCTTCTTAACCGCTTTTTCTGACTTTTCCGTTTTTTTCTTTTCTTTTGTTTCTTCTTTATCGGCTTGTTCCACCGTTTCTTCTACGGTTTCTTCTTCCTTTACTTCTTCTTTAACGTCTTCGTTTTTCATCTCTTCAGCCAATTCACTTCACCTCGCTATTTCTTTTTAAATATGTCATCTAGCTGCTGCATGCAGTTTTCCAATGTGCCAACTACTTTTTCGTAGTCCATACGCTTTGGTCCGACAATACCTATCTTTCCATAAACGCCTTCTTTAATTCGGTACGTGGCAGTTACAACGGAACAATCTTTCATTGACTCTACCGGTGATTCCTCACCAATGTACACCTGAATGCCATGTTCCTTGTCATCCTCCGGTGGTTCATCGTTGGCCCATGCTGACAACATCTGTTTTTCTTCAAATGTGGAAAGCAGTCCGGTCATTTTCTCCTTATCCGATAACTCCGGATATTTCAAAATATTCGTGGCGCCCGATGTGTAAATCTCTGAGTCATCCTCTTCTGTCATAACTTCCGAAATACAATCCAAAATGCTAGATGCCAATTCTCCGTATTCCCCGGCTTTTTCTTTGATTTGCTGCATAATCGCCATGTTAATCTCAGTAAAATCAAGTCCGGTGAGTGCCGTGTTCATCAAAAAATTCATCTGAGCAATCACATTCTCATCGGCATCCGTCATAAGGTTAATGAACTTGTTGCTTACGTGGTTGTTATCAAGAACAACAATCACAAGCAGCTGTCGTTCACTCATCTGATTTAGCTGGATAAACTTAATCCGCTTATGCTGATACTTTGGCTTGGTCACCATGGAAGTGTAATTCGTATTCTGTGCAAGTAACTTTGCAACCTGCTGTAACAGAAGGTCAATCTTATCTGCCTTCTCGACCATCAACTCCTTCATCTCAGACACTTCTTCATCTTTTCTCTGTAAAATCGTGTCTACATATAGTCGGTATGCTTTATCCGAAGGAATTCTGCCAGCAGAAGTGTGTGGCTGTAAAATGTAACCCATCTCTTCCAAATCCGACATCTCATTACGGATGGTTGCGGAACTAAGATTCAAATCCGTGTACTTAGAAACAGTTCGGGAACCAACCGGCTCGCCTGTCTCCATGTAATTACGAATAATCGCTTCGAGTATCTTTTGTTTTCTCTCATTCAGTTCCAAAATACCACCTCGATTTCTTTTTGTTAGCACTCACTATCAAAGAGTGCTAATCATTGACTAAACTAAAGATACCACCTTGTGTTACCTTTGTCAATAGGGTTTGTAAAAATTTTTTTCAAAATAAAAACACCGGTGCAAAAAAGGCTCCTTCTAAGCACCGGTGCATTGTTTCATTCTTATTATTTTTGCAGAGACGCAGCATAATCATTAATTACATAATCCATAATGGATGCCGTTCCTACAATTTCACATCCATAAATATAGTCATCTCCGCTTTTCTGCTGACGGATAATTCGAACAACACAATTGAGCGAATCATTTTCTGCCAAAGTAAGTCTCGCATTAAAGTAATACCCCATCGGCAGTACACTGGCTGAACGAAAACCAATGCCCGCTTTGGAAACATCAATTACCTCAATCGGTGCATTAATATTTTCCACCTTTACGTGATCCTGCTTAAATAAATTGGAAATTTCCAAATTCAATTTTGCCGGCCAGCGTTTTTCTCTTCTCATCTCAATCATAATAAGCCTCCATTATTCATCGTCATCTTCATCATCTGTATCTGCATCATCTATAACAGTAACGGTACATTTTGCTTTTACACCGCTTCCGTCAGTTGCCATTGCCGTAATCACTGCCTTACCGGCATCTACGATATAAACATAACCATCCTCATCTACTTTAACCACTTTTTTATTGGAACTGGTCCATTTCAATGTCTGATTTGTTGCATTGGATGGAGAAATGCGAGGTTCAAATTCATAATCTTCTTCGTCCTCATCATCTTCATCCTCATCGTCTTCATCATCCGAATCCTCATCAGAATCCTCTATGTCATCATCCGAATCATCATCGGAATCGTCCTCTTCTTCAACCAATGGCATATGGAGTGTTAACTTTTTCTTCATGCTGATTTTTTTAATCAAAACATTCTTTTTTGCAACGGTAACAGTAAATTTTACCTGTTTCGCCGGATTCGCTTTGGATTTCACTGTAATCTTAGCTTTTCCTATTTTTTTTGCTTTCAAAACACCCTTTTTAGAAACCGTAACAACCGATTTTTTGGAAGACGCAAACTTGACCGCTTTGCTTGCCTTACTTCCTTTTTTTAGAATAACATTCACGGAAAGTTTCAGTTTCTTGCCTTTACCAAGTGTGATATTTTTGTCTTGGACATTCGTAACCTCAACTTTTTTTACATCTTTGCTCTTTGTCGTCTTTGCCTGGCTCGGATTCCAGATAACCGTGTAGGTCATCATAACCGCAAGCGCTAACACCCCGGCGAACAGCCTAAAACATCTTTTCTTCATATAAAATACCCCCTTAAAATAAATAATGGCATCTGCGAATCACTTCACAGATATCATCATTTTATCATACGTGTCATTTTATTGTCAAATATTCCATATTATTGTTTGTGTCAAGTGTTCGTTGGCACTTTTGAATTTTCCGTAATTTCGTAGAAAACATTTGTCACACACCTGCTATCTCCTCCCTAGACAACTCTTTTTCCTTAATTTGTCCTATATGGTTGCATCTTGGCGTCATAATCTCAATCAAGCAGAGAAAATTAGGCTGTTAAAACAACGTTTTTTGCCAATTTTCTTCTTCATAGTTGTTTTTTTCAGAAAATCACAAAAAATTATGCAACTCTTTTTTTGTTTGACAGCAATTTAGGTTGCATACGATTGATTTGTATCAAATGCTCATTGCCGCTTTTAAACTTTCCGTAATTTCGTAGAAAACCTTTGTCACCCCATCATTCCAGACTCAGTTTCTCTTTACCTTATAACCGCATCTATTAGCAACACATAACCATCTCATCCGGCGATACTTCATCCTCATAGTAGGTAATTACGGTACGGTTTTGGGCTTCCAGTGATTTAGGAGAAAAACATTTGCGTCTCGTGGGTTTGAGTACGTCGGTATGTGGCACTGGTACTTTCAGTGCCCATACCGCTACGCACTCAACTAGTGAGAACGCCCACGAGACGCAAATGTTTTTCTCCTAAATTACCGGAATCCCAAAAAATACCGGCTCTATTATTTCCGATCAAGAATCTCCGTCAATATCTGATTTACCATACCCGGATTTGCTTTACCCTGCATCGCTTTCATTGTCTGGCCAACCAAGAAACCAATTGCTTTTTTCTTCCCTGCCTGATAATCGGCAACAGACTGTGGATTTTCCTCTACAATCTTCTCAATCGTTTCGCGCAGAGCTCCTTCGTCACTGACCATACCAAGTCCATGCTCTTTGACATACTGCTCCGGGTCTGTATTCTCTGTGAAAACAACTTCGAAGACTTCTTTTGCTACGGTGGAGTTAATCGTTCCTTTATCCGCAAGGGCAATTAACTTTGCGAGATTCTCCGGGGCAAAAGTGATGTCTTCCGGCTCCATTTCTTTCTCTTTTAAAAGACGCATCGTCTCGCCCATCAGCCAGTTTGATGCTTTCTTTGGATTTGCTCCAAGTGAAACCGTCTGCTCAAACAAATCTGCCATCTTCTTGCTCGCCGTAAGAATCGAAATATCATAGGCAGGAATATCAAATTCTTTTTCGTAGCGTGCTGCCTTTTGCTCCTGAAACTCCGGTTCGCTGTCCTTAATCTTCTGAATCCATTCATCGGAAATGACAATCGGTGTCAAATCCGGGTCCGGGAAGTAACGGTAATCCTGCGCATCCTCTTTGGAACGCATGGCATAGGAATATTCTTTATTGTCATCCCATCGTCTTGTTTCCTGCACAACTTTTTTGCCGTCTTCCAACAACTCAATCTGGCGCGCACGTTCTCCTTCAATGGCGCGGGCAATTGCTTTAAAGGAATTCAAGTTTTTCATCTCGGTACGGGTACCAAATTCACTCGCACCAACCTCACGCACTGACAAGTTGACATCCGCACGCATGGAACCTTCATTTAATTTGCAATCGGATGCGCCAAGGTACTGAATGGTCATACGAAGTTTTTCCAGATATGCAATTACTTCATCTGCGCTTCGCATATCCGGCTCTGACACAATTTCAATCAGAGGTACACCGGAACGGTTATAATCCACGAGGGAACAGTCTGCCCAATCATCATGTACCAGTTTTCCGGCATCCTCTTCCATATGAATTTCATGGATACCAACATTTTTTTTGCCGCCGGCTGTCTCAATTTCAACATGTCCATTGATACAGATTGGCAGATACAACTGGGAAATCTGATAGTTCTGTGGGTTATCCGGGTAAAAATAGTTTTTTCGATCAAATTTACAATACTGGTTAATGTCGCAGTATAATGCCAGACCAACTGCCATCGCATATTCTACAACCTGTTTATTTAATACCGGCAGAGAACCCGGCATACCGGTACACACCGGACAGGTATGAGTATTTGGCGCACCGCCAAATGCCGTTGAGCAGCCGCAGAAAATTTTCGTTTTCGTTGCTAATTCCACATGGACTTCCAGTCCAATCACTGTTTCGTACTGTTTTGCCATGATTACTCCGCCTCCTTTGCCTGTTCATATGTGTATGCCGTCTGAATCATTTTCTTCTCATTAAAACAATCAGCGATAAGCTGCAAACCAATCGGCAGACCATTTTTATCCGTTCCACAAGGAACTGTCATTCCCGGCAGACCGGCAAGGTTTACAGAAATCGTATAAATATCACCCAAATACATTTTCAATGGGTCACTTAAGCTGTCTCCAATTTTAGGTGCTGTCGTTGGCGCTGCCGGTGATAAAATCACATCATATTTTTCAAATGCACGGTCAAACGCCTTTTTAATCAATGCTTTAGTACGCAGTGCTTTTAAGTAGTAAGCATCATAATAACCACTGCTTAAAACAAAGGAACCAAGCATAATACGACGTTTTACTTCCGGACCAAAGCCTTCGGAACGGCTCTTTTTGTACATATTATGAAGTCCTTCGTATTCTTCTGTGCGGTAACCGTATTTTACACCGTCAAAGCGAGACAAGTTGGAACTTGCCTCAGCGGAAGCAATGACATAATACGCCGGAATTGCATACTCAACAAGACTTAAGTCAAATTCCTCGACAATTGCTCCTTTTTGTTTCAAAACTTCTGCTGCCTTGAAAATCGCATCCTTTACCTCGGAATCAAGTCCTTCTCCAAAGTAGTCTTTTGGAATACCAATTTTCATTCCCTTTACATCCTCCACAAGAGCCGATGTGAAATCGGTATCCTCGCGTTCCACACTGGTGCTGTCCTTCTTATCATAGGAAGAAATTGCTTCCAAAATTGTTGCGCAGTCGGTTACATCTTTAGCAATTGGACCAATCTGGTCAAGTGAAGAACCGTAAGCAATCAGCCCGTAACGGGAAACCGTACCATACGTTGGCTTGATTCCGGTCACACCACAGAATGAACTTGGCTGGCGGATAGAACCGCCGGTATCTGAACCAAGGGCAAAGGAACATTCCTCCGCCGCAACTGCCGCACAGGAACCACCGGAAGAACCGCCCGGTACATGCTCCGTATTGTGTGGGTTTCTCGTAATTCCGTAAGCAGAGGTCTCTGTTGTACTTCCCATCGCAAACTCATCCATGTTTGTTTTTCCGATGATAACTGCTCCTGCTGCCTCCAGATTTTTTACTGCTTCCGATGTATACGTTGGCACAAAATTATATAAAATCTTGGAACTGCATGTTGTAAGCACGCCCTCGGTACACATATTATCTTTAATTGCCACCGGGACTCCCGCAAGCGGGCCTGTCAGCTCACCGGCATCAATTTTTTTCTGTATTTCTTTTGCTTTTTCTAAAATAGCTTCTTTCTCTAACACCGTAACATAACTGTGAATCGCATCTTCTTTTTTCTCAATCTGCTCTAAGGCATCCAATACCGCCTCTTCTACGGTCACTTCCCCGGCTTGAATCTTTTTTCCGAGTGCAACCGCTGTCAAACTCATTAAACTCATATGCTTCCTCCATTCCGCTTATTAAGCAAAGGTTTTTGGCACCATGTATGTTCCTTCTTTTTTCTGCGGTGCATTTTTCAACATGTTCTCTCTGTCATCTCCATTTGTCACTTCGTCCTCACGGAACACATTGTGAACCGGGAACACATGAGACAAAGGTTCCACGCCCTCGGTGTCAAGTTCATTTAATTTGTCAATGTAATCGAGCATACTTTCCATATCCTTTTTTGCCTGCTCTTTTTCTTCTTCGCTCAATTCCAGTTTTGCTAAAATTCCTACATATTCAATTGTTTCATCTGAAATATGATTTGCCATACAAACACTTCCTTTCTTTTATGGTTCGAGACGGTTCATATCCCTTGGGAACAAGGTCGTCTCACGAACATTCTCTTCCCCTAACAGTTTCATTGTTAAGCGCTCCATTCCAATTCCCAGTCCACCATGTGGCGGCATGCCATGTTTGAAAATCATCATGTACTGCTCCATGCCTTCCTGCGTCATTCCCCTGTCCGCGATTTTGTCCACAAGCGTCTGGTAATCGTGAATGCGCTGTCCACCGGTTGTGATTTCAAGTCCGTGGAACAATAAATCAAAACTCAGTGTATACGTCGTATCTTCCGGGTCATCCATCGCATAGAACGGACGTTTTTTTGAAGGATAATGGGTAACAAACACAAAATCGGCATCCATTTCTTCCTTAAAGTATTGTCCAATCAGTGCTTCCTCTTCCGGCTCTAAGTCAAATGGGTTGCGGATTGTCCGGTTGTATTTTTCTGCCACGAGTTCTTTTGCCTTGTCAAACCGAACCTGTGGAATTTTATCAACCTTTGGCAGTGTGACTTTCAAAAGATCCAATTCTTTTTTGTACTCTTTTTGCAAAAGTTCCATCGTGTACTGCAAAAATCCGGTTTCCATCTCCATAATATCTTCAAAGCTATCAATATAGCCCATCTCAAAGTCAAGAGAAGTATACTCATTCAAATGACGCTTTGTGTTGTGCTTTTCTGCACGAAATACCGGCGCCGCCTCAAAGACACGGTCAAACACGCCAACCATCATCTGTTTGTAAAACTGCGGGCTTTGTGCAAGCACAGCATGTTTATGAAAATATTCGAGACGGAATAAGTTTGCACCGCCCTCAGCACCTCTGGCGCCGATTTTTGGCGAATGGATTTCGGTAAAGCCCTGCTCATGCAGAAAATCCCGGAATCCACGGATGATTCCTTCCTGGATTCTAAATTTCGCACGCTCCTTTACATTTCGCAGAGAAAGCGGACGCAAATCCAATTTTGTTTCCAGCGAGGTATTCATTTTCCATTTGTTAATAGCTATCGGCATTGGTTCCGTTGGCTTTGACAAAATGGTTACGGTACGCAGGCGGATTTCAAATCCATGCGGTGCACGCTCCTCTTTTGCCACAACACCGGTCACACAAACGGTATCTTCTTCCTGCAATTCTTTCAGCGAAATATCCGTAACGCCATCTTCATAAACGGTCTGCAAAAGCCCCTCGCTCTTTCTCAAAACCACAAACGCCACATCGCCCATGTCTCTGATTTTGTGAACTGCACCATTTACCGTTACTTCTTTTCCCCCATACTCACCGGCTAAAATGTCTTGAATGCCAAGTGTCTTTTTTTCTGTCTTTCCTGTTAAATATTCCATAGTAACCTCCATTCCCATGTGTCTTCACATGATTCCACCAAATGATTTTGAAGGTTGCAAAAAAAGCAACCTGCCTTCGACAGATTGCTTTGAAATAAATACGTCCCAGCAAAGCATCTCTGCCTTCTGGGACGGGAAAAATGTTCATCAAAATAAGAGCCTAAAAACCCGCGGTACCACCCGCATTGAGACACCCCGTCGTATCTCCACTCATTCAACCAATAACGGTGTCACCCGGATGAGCCTACCTCTTATAATCGTTTCAACTCATCAGCTCCGGAATGTTCTCCTGTTTACCGCTTCCGCAAGACGCTCGCAGTCCATGACGCCTCTCCCTGTCGTAAAGTCACTGCATAAACAATCGTTTCCTTCATTGCTTTGCCATGTATTGTAGCACAGAGGGAAAAATGTGTCAAGCACCCTTGAAAAATTTTTTCCTGCAAGAATTTACATTCAACATCTATTTTTATCCCAAAATAGGGAATATTTGTAATGTATATTATGCAAAAAATAACAATTTTTATACAAAAGTGTCCGTTCACTCCCAATTTTGTGCCGTTCACGACTTTTACGATTCACGGTGCTCATAATGTGCTATGATAATAAACGGAGTTGAAATTTTCAGAAGGGAGGATGATATTCACTACATAATTTCAGGAAAAGCGAATAAGCAGGGACCTTGACTTCTCAGAAGCAATTTGGGTAGATGCGTTCTGTGATATATCCGTTATATATTACAGTATCGGTGGCGAGAGAAAGTGTTTAAAGGAACTTGTGTATATAGAGAGCTACACCAGAAAAAGCGAACAGGGGTACATAAAAGTTCTGAATATAATGGAAAAAGAAGTTTATTCGTATCGAGACGGGATAACGCTTTGCGTTATAGTCTCTCACGAATAAGCTTCTTTTTCTATGTTTTTATAAGTATCCTACATCAAATCCCTGCTGTCAAGCACGACTGTAAAGGGGCCATCATTCACAAGGGCAACTTTCATATCGGCACCAAACTCCCCCTGCTCTACCACCGGGATTTCTTTGCGGCAGGCTTCCAATATATACTCATACATCGGCTCTGCCATCTCCGGTCTGCCGGCGTCTGTAAAAGATGGACGGTTTCCCTTTTTGCAGTTGGCATACAAGGTGAACTGGGAAATCATAAGCAATTCGCCGGACACATCTTTTAGGGCAAGATTTGTTTTCCCATTTTCGTCTTCAAATATACGCATATTCAAAAGTTTGTGTAAAAGTTTATCTGCAATTTCTTTTGTATCATCCTCTCCAATGCCGATTAACACAACAAAACCTTTTCCTATTTCTCCACTTACTTTTCCGTCGATTGTGACAGAAGCACTGCTGACTCTTTGTATTACAAAACGCATGGTTTCCTCCTTTTTATGCCTTTCTGTTTTCCCGGCATGTGAAATAAATAACCTGATATTCTTTTCCGACTTCCTTCAAAAAGGTAAGCGCATGACGCATTTTTTCGTCGTCCAGATTCACAAAGGAATCGTCAAAAACAAGAAATGGTTTGTCCTTTTCATACATGGCATCTACCATTGCCATACGCGCACAGATTCCGGCAAGGTCCTTGCGTCCCTCACTCAAAAAACGAATTTCCCGCGGCATGCCCATTTCCTCCACAGTCAAATTTACGCCAGCATCAAATCGGTAGTCTTTAGCATCGCCACCATCTACCATTTGGTAATATTTCGTGAATCCTTTCTGCACCGGTTCAATATAACGCGCGGTCAGCGTGTCTTTTGCCTGCTGTAACTTGTCCATTGTTTTTAGCAAAAGTTCGTACTTCTTATTGCCGCTTAAAAAATGCTCTTTTCGCTCCTCTAACTCAAGACGGATTTCTGCAAGTTCATCAAGTTTTTCCTCCAGCTGCTCTAATTGTTTCTCGTATGCAGCCATATTTTTTCGATTGTTTTCCTGCTCGGTCATCCACCGTTTTTCACGCTCATGGCTTTCACTCAGCCCTTCGTTTTCCCCGGCCTCCTCTGTCTCGCGAATACGCTCCATATCGTGGTCATTTTCAAACTGTGACAACTTTTTTCCTGCCGTCTGCCATGACTGCTCTGCCACCTGAACCCGGTTGATGGCCCCAGCAATTTTTTGCAGTTCCTCGTCAAATGGCTCTTCAAAAATCAAACCATACTCTTTTCCGCCAAGTACAAATTCTTCTTTTGCCTGCTCGTATTTCTTTTTTGCCCCCAGAAAACTTTCCAGTTTTTCACAGAGACGACGGTACTGTTTCAGTTCGCTGCGAAGCTTTGACAAGCCAAATGCAAACCGCTCTTCTGAAATTCCCATTTCTACATAACCATCCATGAACTCACGAAGCGATTTTTGAAGAGCCTGATAACGAACCTCATCTTCTTCACTTACCGCTTCGCTCTTTGCCTGGTGCGTCTCATAGGCTATCGTATCCATCTGCATCTGCTGAATCACATCGCGGAAATCGCCGGAAATTCCTTCCGGGAAATAGGCAGAAAGCACGAAAGAAATCTTTTCATTTCCCTGCTCTATCTCTCTTTTTGCCCGTTCCATCTCCTGTTCAAGTTCCAAAAGCGGCTGCTCACTTAAATCTTCTTCCTGTTTTTTCCCTTTTTGCTGTACAAAAAGAACCACGGCGGCAAGTGCCAAAACAACAAAAGCTGCCACGCCGGCAAGCACCTGTACGAAGCTAAGCCCCACACCAAGAACCAACGCAAGACAGCCAAGAACAAGTGGAAGCGGTGACGCTTGTTCCGGCTTTTTCTGTGCCGCCACCTGCTTTAATGCACGGGCTGTTGTCTGCGCATTTGCAAGTTGATCCTCCTTATGTCGAACATCTTCACAGATTCGATTTAATTTCAGCAATTCATCCTTCGCCGGCATTCCATTCGGATAGCTTTTTTTCAGTGTTTCCCACTCATTTTGTTCCGCCGGTGTAAACTCTCCTTTGCGAATGGTCTGTTTCAGCAATTCATATTCGGTAAGAGCCTCCTCCATCGACTGCAGTGCTTCATCCTCCGGAATCTCCTGTCCAAACCGCTCTTTGACAGAAGACACAAGTGCATTTTCCTCGCCAGTCAATTGATTTCTCACCATCTGCTCACGGAACTGTTCGCACTCCCGTCTTTGCTTCTGCCATTTTTCCATCTGCTCCATCGAAGGAATTTTATCCTCGTAAGGAAATGCATTTTTACTGTCTTCCCACTGTTTTCCCGCCTGTTCTTTGGCAGACACAAGTGTCTCATACTCTTTTCTATTTACCGCATAGTCCATTGCCTTACTAAGTTTTTCCTGCTTCTTTTGCTCCGCAGCAATCACCTCGGAAAGCTCTTTTTCCTTTTCTTCACACTGCTTGTAATAAGTTTCCGCCTCTAAAATCCCCTGCCGGATGCTTTCTTCTTCACGAAGTTTCTGCTCTCTTTCTTCGATTTCACGTTTTTCTCTGTTCAGCGAACCGGTTTTTCTTTTTGGCGTCATTTTATTCGTGGTATCTTTCAATTTGTCATACACACTTTGAAAATTGTGGATATCATCCGTCTGCTCAATCAGATTGCCAAGTTTCGCATGAATCCCGTCGGTCGGTGCAGACTCGCAGTCCTTCTGTGAAAAAAATACTGTGCGGCCAAAGGATGCCGCATCAATACCAAATAATTCAACACCGATATTCTCGGAAAAATCCTCGCACGGAAGGTTTGTCGAAAGGTCATAGAGTTCAAAAATATCATCTTTGTCTTTTTTCCCAAACACGCGGTTTAGCTGATAACTTTTTCCCTCTGTTTCGAATTTAACACTTCCGCCATACACGCCTTTCGCACTCTGCCACGGGAAATAACGCTTTCTTTCATTCACCAGTTTGTCCTGTTTATTACCATTTAAAAAACCAAAAAACATAATTCGGATAAAATTCGCAAGCGTACTTTTTCCCCATCCGTTTTCCTCGCAGAATGTATTGACACCCTCTGAAAAGTCAAAGGAGACATCGCTTAATTTACCGAAATTTTCTATTTTACACTGTAATAATTTCACTCGATTTCCTCCCCTTCCAAAGCTCGTATGCCATACTGAATCATCTGCGCCTTTTCCTCGTCAGAAAGTTTCTCATCCGCCTGTACCAGACGAACAAACTCGCCGCGAAGTGACGCATCGTTTTGATAATCTTCATAGTCAATTCGGATTTTTGTTTTGTCCGTCACTTTCACGGTATAATAATCATCCTGAATCCATTGATTCAAATAATCCAAATCTTTTTCACTGGCAAGCGCCATCTCGCCAACCAATACAAATTTCACAAAATCCTCATGCGGCAGATGCTCCCTTTGTGCGGTCTCGTTGATGGCATCCATAATCTCTGCCGTGCTCATACAGTCACTGACATCGACTTCTACATAATGACCGTTTCTAAGGGCAAATGGGATAAATTCACTCGCCACGGTTTTCTCTTCCAAATCCACATCTAAAAGAACAAAGCCATGCTCCCCATATTCATCAAAGCCACGGCATTCTAAACACCCCGGATAGCAATACTCACCTCGGCTATCCAGTGTTTCCTTTTTATAACCATGCACATGTCCAAGTGCCAGATAATCAATGCCCTTGCCACGCAAATCACGCAGCGGCACGACTTCCGCCTTGTCCTGTGCAGCGTATTCCGCTTCCTGTCCGTGAAGCATCACAATATTTACATCCTCACGGTTTAAAGTCAGCGAATTGGCTATCAGCGCATGATTTTCCTCACACAACTCAACGCCGCTAATCACAAGACGGCATCCCTCATCTGCCTGCACATAAGCGGTCCACTCTTCACCAAACAATTTTAAATTTTCAGGACATTCTTTGCCATTTGGCAAAAAAAGACGCACATCATGATTTCCTTTCAGATAATAAAATGTCATCTCAGGGCGTGTCGAAATCGCATGATAAACTGCATTGCGTGCCGTTGCCGAAATATTTTTCCGGTCAAACAAATCACCCGCAATCAAAACCGCCGACACATTTTCCCTGTCGGCATACTCCATCATCCGGTTAAAAGAAGCGAGTAATTCTGCTTTTCGCTCCTTTGCTTTTTCCTTTGTCAAATGCGTCGTCATGCTTGAATCCAAATGCAAATCCGCACAATGAATCAGTTTCATCGCTT
>ULWD01040494.1_pt1 | contig 15493 bp, 7 predicted proteins | sample 1960011 | NCBI WGS metagenome assembly ULWD01 (sample SAMEA4835803, study PRJEB28245) | human gut metagenome | biome: gut microbiome; material: fecal sample | place: Denmark | collected 2008 | reverse complement strand
AAAGCCTCTGCTTTGTTATTTCTCAAAAAACTAAATTATATCGTTCACATAAACACGCTTATAAATACGCCTGAAATTATCACTTTCTTGCTTCAACTCCTCTGCATGCGACTTATAGTCTTCACCCCAAATCCCCGATAACAAATCGACAATATATTTGTGTTCTCTATCTTTCGACAAAGAAGCCGCGATGAGCTTGTCAATAATTTCCCTATATTTCTCAGCTCCCGTAGCGTGCAAATATAATGCGGCACTTACCGTAATCTGCCCCGTCATATCTACCCGTATTATATTATCGGTTAGGACGGGCATATCTTCATCACAAGAGCCCATATGATTGGCTATATATTCGTAGGTGAGCAATCCATCAGTATCACTATTCAATATTTTTTTCAAATCATTATTCATAGCTGACCTCTTTTGAATGACACAAATTAAATAAAAACTTTCTTCGTAACAAAATATTTCACAAAAACAGTTCAAGAAACCCTAAAAAACAACTTCTGTAAACAAAAAAAGATACTTGATATAGGAATTAATATTTTTTTGATGTATGTTTGCTTATGAATAATCGAATCTACAACCATCATGAATGACAATCTCATCATTACCATAGGCCGTCAATTCGGAAGCGGAGGACGAGAAATAGGAAAACGTTTGGCCGATTTATTCGGCATAGCTTATTACGATAAAGAATTAATCAACGAGGCTTCGAAATCGAGCGGACTCAGCACCGAATATTTCGAGAAAGCCGACGAGCGGGCTCCAAGCGCTTTATTAAATTCTTTTTCAATAAACTGGCTCACAGGAGCAGGAGGAATATGGGGCGACGGAGGCCTATCGAACGAATACATTTTCAAATTTCAATCCGACGTCATTCGTCATTTAGCTGAAACTCAATCGTGTGTCATCGTCGGACGTTGCGCCGATTATATTCTCAGACAATACCCACGATGTTACAATGTATTTATACACGCTCCCCTTGAAGACAGAATCGAGAGAATCATCAGCCGCTCACAAGGAATGACTCGAAAAGAGGCTATCGAACTCGCCGAAAAGAAAAATAAACTAAGAGCTTCTTATTACAATTTTTATACCGATAAGGGTTGGGGAGTAGCCTCTTCATACGACCTTTCTATCGATTCCTCTATATTGGGCAGTGAAGAGACAGCCATATTTATTCGCGATTTTATCCAAAAGAAAGACGGGATGCCTAAATGGGAGAAAAAGAAATAGGTCTCAATTCTCTTTCTCTTTCAAGTAATCGGAACAAAGAGAATAAATAATACCATCAACGATTCCTATGGTAGGAACCCATATTTCTCGTGCGCCTATATGCGTCGCTATTTGTAAATAAATATCGGCGGCAGGTACAATCACGTCGGCTCGGTCGGGTTTCAATGCAAAACGGTCGATACGTTCCACGATCGAATAGCTATTCAATTCATTTCTCAGGGTCAAAAGCCGCTCCACAGTCAATGGCTCCCGAGCAGACACTCCTGCCAAATGATGCAATTTATTGATATTACCACCCGAACCGATAATAGAGATATGCCGATACGTTTCCTTCAAACGCTTTAAATCCCTATACATACGGAACAATTCACTACGGCTCAGTTTTTTATTCAAAATACGTACAGTTCCTATATTATAAGATTGAGATTGGAGTAACGAACGGTCACTAATTATACTTATCTCGGTACTTCCGCCACCAACATCGACATAGATAAAATCGCCCTCTTGTTCCAGCTCGTCCACGATATGACTGTCATATACGATACGTGCTTCTTCAAGACCATTAATAATTTCGATATTTATTCCACTTCTCTCCGAGATATACCGGACAATATCGGCTCCATTCGAAGAATCCCGCATAGCCGACGTAGCACAAGCCCGATAAGACAAGACATTATAAACCTGCATCAGCTGAGAAAAAGCATGCATGAGACGTAATAATTTTTCTGTCTTCTCCGTAGAAATACGACCTTTTGTAAAGGTATCTTGTCCCAATCGCAGCGGTACACGCACAATAAAAACTTTCGATAAATCCGATACACTCTCTCCCGGATAAATACCTTTGATAAGCAATCTCACTGCATTCGAGCCAATATCTATGGCCGCAAAATTAAGTCTGTCCATAAAGTTTCTCATTCTATAAGCGAAGATAATCATTTCCCCAATAAAACATCTCGATTAAAAATAAAGTCTCATTCAAAAATATATAATTTATAATCGCTCCAAAAATGAACTTTCATTCAATATCACTTGTTTTTACCTTGAAAACCATAGTAGAAGAACAAATTTGCGCAATAAATGAAGTGATTGGTTATACTTGGGCAATTGCGCAGTTTCCCCAAAGCGGGAAACAGGAGACTCCTTCCTATTTTTATTTTCAAAAATTCAATCAATAGCTTCGGAAGGAGTCTCTTTTTCAAAGAATATCATCATGCCAAAATAGAGCCGCATACCGGGTGTACCTTTACGAAAAATTACCAGCTCTATGAAATCGAGAATTACATTTAACGGCATGAACCGTTATTCCCCACCGAACTCGGCACAGCCGGGAGATTGCACAGCTATTGTCAATTTACGAAATCAATCAAACTGCCTCAAACCTGTCGGGACACCGGAATATCTATACACTCCGGAAAAGAAAAACCATTGGCTCGTCTATGTTCATATCTGCTACGACGGAGAGCATCATATAACGGAAAATGAAAATACCTTGTATTATGAGGCTCTGATAAAAAAAGAAAACGGAAATATCCAAAAAGAATCAAGCCTGTTGTTCGAGCTAAACGACCTACAAGTTCTGTCTATTCAATCCATAGGAAACACACTCATAATCATCTGTACCGAAAGTATATACTATTTACTTTATAAAGAGGGAAAATATATCTTTTTGGGTGAAAAGCCCGACATACCTGAAATTTCATTTTTCCCTTATGTAGAATATACCGATGCCTACTTCGTAAGCGAATATACCTTTCAACATGGATACAGCAATCCGACCCGACTCGACACCGAAGACATCAATTATTACAACGATGCTTACTACAATGCATTCTTTCAGCTACAAGAAAAAGCATGGAAACGGCACTATTTCATACAACCCATACTCATACGTTATGCCCTCACTTTATATGATGGGAGCCGAATTTTTTCATCGGCTCCGGTCATGGTCTCTTTGCCACACCCCATACAACCCTATCAAATGAGCATACGATTGAAAAATTCAAACAATCTTTGCTTAGGTTCTCATGAAGGACAAATCATCGCCGGGAATTATAGCCTGAAATATTATATTCATCAATTCAATCTCGACAACTGGAAAGATATCGTAAGAAGTATAGACTTTTTTGTCTCTCCCGAAGCCACGATCTTCGAACCCGATCAAAAACAACAAGGCCTTAAATTTACGATCGAACGTACAGAAGAAAACGAAACGATCTCTTTTCTACTGAAAGGAGACATCTCTTTTCTCGACCTGAAAGAGATAAAGAAACGCTACTTACAAGATTCTCTATTTTATAAAATAGCGACCATAGAGGATTGGAGCGACTGGAAGGAAGGTGAATCGTACGCCATAGAAAATAAGATACGGCCAGATTTACTCATACACGAGGAGGTTCTTTCGCCAGATAATACGACACTGCTTTCTACGGGAGCACATGTCAGCTATATACACAACAAAAGACTACACATAGCCAACTTAAAGAAAAAACTTTTTCCCGGATTTCCCCTCAGTCTGTTCAACGTGGGAAACAAAAATGCCGAGACTGTCAGTGCTTATATCTGCACTTATCTCAAAACCGAAAGAGGAGAATGCAAAGTCGTTTGGCACGGGAAATCGAACTATTTCTTCAATCAACTTTCACCTTTGATTTCTTACCCCGACAGTAACGCCTATAAAATGGAAATCGTCGTAAAAAGCGAGAAAACCCGATACAAAGGGAGCTTTCTACTGACAGCCTCCGAATATGAAAATAGGGCCGATTATCTTGACGAGACACTCTCTGCAATCACATTGGAAAACGATTCTCTGCCGGCCTCTACCCCACTCGATATACCCTTGTCCGAAAATGACACTTACACACAGCCTAATATACTGCGGGTTTCGGAACTCGAAAACCCGTTTGTATTCCCGTCCGAACAAACTTATACCATCTCGAACGGAGAGATTACAGGCATAGCGACCATTACAGCAGCTTTATCGGAAGGACAGTTCGGTGAATTTCCCTTATATGTATTTACAGAAGAAGGAATATGGGCTTTGCAAAACGGAAACGGAATCGTATGTTACGGAGCACAACATCAACTGAATCGAGAACCCATACTGCCGGAAAACCCTATCGTCCCTCTCGAAGACATGATTATGTTTACTACGGCAAAAGGATTATTTATCATACGAGGCTCCGAAATACAACAACTCTTATCGTTCGACGAAACCGCCTGCGAAAACAATAGCCCAATCGATCACCACGACATAAACTCTACATTAATTCCTGCGACCACCGATCAAACGACTTTATCTCAGTTTATTCAAGGAAGTATCATCGCCTACAATACAATCGAAAAAGAATTGATATGTTGCAGGCCCGATCTCAAATATAGTCTCATTATTCATATTTCTTCTCTCTACATGTATCGCATAAGCCGACAGTACTCTTCCCTATTCTATGATGCCAGTCATCTACTCGCCCAAGACGCAGAGGGAAAAGTTTACGATTTACAAAAAGAATCAGCAGAGATAACCCCAATCGCACTCGTATCCCGACCAATTACTCTCCAAAGTGAAGATTACCAAAAATGGAGAGAAGTTTTCTGGCGGCTCTCGATGTCAGAAGGAAAGCTCCTGCTTTCTCTTTGGGGAGGCAATGATGCCGAAGGCAACTTTTCCAAAATCTGTGAAATATCGAGCGCATCAAAAATAGCTGGGCAATTACCCATGCGTTTTACAGGTCCGGCATATAAATATTTCAGGCTTATTCTTTGCGGAAACGTCTCCTCTGATTTCCATCTTTCGTCTGTCGATATCTACTCCGAAAACATCATCAGCAATCGGTTACGCTAATATAAAAAGGGTAGGACTTATTGTATAAGTCCTACCCTCCTATTCACATCTTACCGCAATCTACGGTTTATAGTTTTTCAATCCTTTCAAAGCTGCTGGATCGGTAGCCTCCTCGATACTCATAGCAAAGCCTCCACCCGGAGCACAAGGCTGAACGATACGAGTCTTGTTCGTCACAATATATTTACAAATCGTATAAGCCTGCGGGTTATCCTTATAATGAGCATCGGGAGCATCGGCATATATAGTCGCAATATACTTTTTCCCGGGCTCCAAGAAATCTAAGGAGAAACGAGCCGTATGCCCATTCTCATCGACCGTGGAACCTACATACCAATTATTACCACCTTTTTCCCGGCGTGCCACCGTAATATAATCTCCCGGCTCTGCCTCCAAATAACGGCTGTCGTCCCAATCGACAGGCACATCTTTAATAAACTGAAAAGCATCGAGGAAACGATTATAATTTTCGGGTAAATCGGCGGCCATCTGCAAAGGGCTATACATGGTCACGTATAAAGCCAGTTGCCGAGCCAAAGTAGAACGAACATAGCTGTGGTTATCGGGATTAAGTTTAGAAATATCCGTTTCGAAAATACCGGGAGTATAATCCATCGGACCTCCGATAAGCCGTGTAAACGGCAAAATAGTGGTATGGTCGGGATTATTGCCCCCGAACGATTCATACTCGGTTCCTCTCGCCGACTCGTTACCGATAAGAATGGGATAAGTACGGCTCAAACCCGTAGGACGAACAGCTTCATGGGCATTCACCATAATCTTATGCTTGGCGGCTTCGGTCAATGCATAGAGATAATGATTAACCATCCATTGTCCGTAATGATGTTCCCCACGAGGTATAATATCTCCCACATATCCACTCTTCACGGCATCATAGCCATGATCGTTCATAAACTGATATGCTTTCTCCATGTGCCGTTCATAATTACGAACCGAACCCGAGGTCTCATGATGCATAATCATTTTCACCCCCTTCGATTTGGCATACCGCTCTATTTCTTCTACATCGAAATCGGGATACGGTGTGATAAAATCGAATACATAGTCTTTCGACTTACCTATCCAATCTTCCCACCCAATATTCCAACCTTCCACCAGTACAGCGTCAAATCCATGTTCTGCGGCAAAATCGATATATTCTTTTACATGCTCGGTATTAGCGGCATGACGTCCATTAGGCGTCAAACGAGAATAATCGACCAAATCGAGTTTCACATGAGGCAAATCGGTATAAGCCCAAGTACTTTTCCCGGTTATCATTTCCCACCATACACCTATATATTTCGTCGGTTTTATCCAACTCGTATCTTCATAGACACACGGTTCATTCAGATTAAGAGTCATTTTGGATGCAAGAATATCACGCGCATCGTCACTAACAATAATCGTGCGCCACGGAGATTTCGCCGGGGTTTGCATATATCCCTTATCCCCCAATGCATCGGGTGTAAGGTGAGACTCGAATATCATATTTTTATCGTCCAAATCGAGCGACATACAAGAATAATCGACCAATGCAGCTTCATGCAAATTAATATACAAGCCATCGTCGGTTTTCATCATTAAAGCCGTTTGCACCCCCGTAGGAGAGAATGGAGTTTGAGAAGAATTCGGTGTAATAGCCTCGTTCATCAATCCACGGATTTCGGACAATTTCGACGTCACAGTGGAATACTCCTGTGTATCATAATCGCCCGGGAGCCAAAAAGCAGTATGGTCTCCCGCCATAGCAAACTGCGTCTTCTCTTCTTTAATCACAAAATAATCCAAATTGGGCTGATCGGGAAATTCATATCGGAATCCTACCCCATCGTCAAATACCCGGAAACGAATAATCATACGACGATCGGTCGACGGTTGTTCCAATGTTACTTCCAATTCATTATAATGATTCCTAATCTCCTTTACCTCTCCCCAAACGGGTTTCCATGTTTCATCGAAAGTCGATGTCTCAGAACCAGCCAAACGAAATCCATCGGTTAAATTTTTTCCCGACTTTAACTCTAATCCCAATTTACTCTCTTTAATAACCGGCCGACCTTTATAATCTACTTTATAAACAGGGACTCCATTGTCCAATTCAAAATCTAATACAATGTTCCCGTCAGGAGATTTCAAAGTCTCGGCTCTCAAAATGCCATAAGACAACAAAGCCATAAGAATAAAAATCAGTCGTTTCATTTATTCAATACATTTATTTGGGTTTTATAAAACTACGGAGAAGCATCTCAACTGCAAAGATAGGAGTTTAAGCTCCGACTCAAAAATTTCTCTATCCCTCCTTTAATTAAGAAAAACGAATAATTGAAGAAACAGTTTAAACAAACGACCTGTTTAACTTAAAATATAAATTCCTTTTATTTCAATAACGATAATCTCACCGAGATTCCATAATTGCTGTTCGTAATAGGATATGATGAAGAGGATACTAACGGTGTATTAATCTGATGGTCGAAATAAGCCCCTACCGTAATACGTTTACTCAATACATAATTGGCCGTCACTTTCAACATCGTAGTACGAGTTCCACTGGTTGCCTGAGTAAAATTCTGTTCGATACGACGAATAAGAGCCTGATTCTTGCGGAATGAAAAATCGGCATTGATCGTCAAATCGTTGCTAACACCTGTTTGAGACCCTTTCAATTTCAAAATCGTATTAAAATTAGCGATCTTATACCCGGCCCCGATTGTAAAATCGGTTGTCGACGCCTCTACGATTTGTCCGGCTGCCGAATTCAATGTCAACGTGCGGGAATCTTTATACTCTATATTGCCTGTAACATTATTTTTCAGTGTCACCTTTAACCCGATAAGGGGAGCGAACCTCTCGGTTATCATTACCGATGATATATCGAATGGAGAAGAGGGTATGGGATTGCCCGTAAGTTCATCGCGAACGAAACCGAAATCCCCGTCTGATTCCACCCAATTAAGGAACGAAGTAAATGATCCCACAGCATAGGTACACTGGTAAGCATGCGATAGAGTAAACGCTTTAAAGTGTTTCTTTATAAACGGTATTTGCATGAAACCATCGTAAGTAATTCGCCAGTTCGGCAATATAGCCGACAATCCCGGGAACGGAGACAAATCGATTTTACGGGCATCACGGCCAGAATATGCAGCAATAAATGCAGGTATCATTACATCGGCAGAACTACGATTCACACCGCCGTTAGCCGAATCATAGGGCTTATCTCCAAAGCCGGTAGAGGCAATAAAACCTTTATTCGGATAATTGCCCAACGATCCGTAATGCGCTTCTAACCGAGCCGCTATTATTTCCCGATTTTTCAAAAAATCATCGAATGCTTGCGACGAATATCCGTCTTTTGCAGAACTGCTCCTAAATGCAGTCTTCAATGCAATATGTGTCTTGGTATAGCTTCCGCCTCGTACAGTCGGCATATCATCAAACATAAATTGCATTTGAGAACTACGCGTGTCTGTTCTATTTCCTGTCAAGTTTATTTTCAAGCCCCGGATAGGTTCAAGCGCTATTTCGAAATTAAACTCCTCGGTACGACCGATGACAGCCGGACTTATCTGCGTGGAATCACATAAAAGCCAACCACGTTCTTTTGCCCGATATACATAGCTCTCATCAGTAAAACCAAAAGCGAAATCGAGGCCGGGAGCCATAGGGCCATACGAAGTCGATTGCCCGAATACATCGCCTACATTCGGAGAAAACAGAGGCAACGAAGTAGTATTGGTCTTACGATAACGCACGCTCGCATTTCTTACCATCATCAATCCCCGTAAAGAATATTCGGCTGCTTCTTTCCAGAAATTACGTTCATTCTTATTCGAAGGAGTAATTATCACATTCAAGCGTTGGGTTCCTTTATCGAGAATCACCACATTATTGGCATCGAGAACTTTCGTCCTCAGGGCCACTTTCTTTCCAGCATCGTCCCTCGCCACAACTTTTACCTTCTTATTGTTGAGATTATGCCTTAAAGTAACCGTAGTATCTTCCCGAAGCAAAATGGTACGTTCGAATTTTCTATTTTTCTTCGCCGCCGCAGCCCTATTATTGGAAGAAAAACGTTTGTTTATCTTCTGCAAATATTTCGACTTATTGTATAATTGTTCAAAATTGAAACGCCCGTCAAAGCTCAACTGCCCCTGATTATTCACCGAGTTACCTAAATCTATTTCCTCTGAAATCTGGGCTCCTCTATCCCAAGTGTATGTAGCGTTATACTTAGCATTAAACGACAAATAATCAAGAACAGGTATCTTGCTGAACGGAGCCGTATACGATGCATTGAAAGTTTGATTATAATTCCACGGTGTTCCCAAATTCTTGATGCTGGTCAACACGGTATCTTTCCATGCTTCGTATTCATCTGGAAAAAGCTGTTTATTCACCACACCGACCGGCTCCTCGATATGAGCGTTCGTCATCGTTTGCAACGAAAGGTTTATCGACTTAGTGAGATTCCATGTCAACGAGAACTGCCGATCCCATAAAAAACTTTTACTTACACTTGTCGGCAATGCCATTCCTCCCGATCCACTCACATCGCGAATCTGCTGTTCATAATAATATCGCGACATATTGGTATTAAACGCAATATTATTAGGCAAATAATTAAATTCCCATTCCTTCAAAAATTTCAAATGCTTAGATTTACTCTTTAATCCCTTCAACGGGACAAAAGGTTTAACAAAAGGAGTATAGGAATAAGTGAAACTACCCCGATAATCGTATGTATTCTCAAATTCGGTAGTAGGGTCTTGTTTCGATTGTCGATTATAAGAATAGCTGATAGAAAAATTAGCCGGGTCATAGGGCATAGGATTCTTACTCCTAATATCGAAAGAAACTCCCGACAAACTGAAACTCTCGACAGTCGATTTCTCTATCGAAGCATCACTTATAGAGTCACGCTCGGCTTTACTACCCGCATTGTCCAAAGCATCTTTCAACAAGATATCTTGATCGAGCGGATTGTATTTAGGAGAAGTACGTTGTTCGGTAATCGAATAAAATAACGGGGCTTTCAATTTGACTTTTTCAGGCAAAAAACGCCCTAACTCGACCATCGTAGCTATATTATACTGATAGTAATCGTCTAATCGACGTTCCGTAAGGCTTTGGTCTATCCCCCCAAAACCGACAGTTTCTACATGCCCCGCGATATTCAGCGTAGCAATATCCGACAAACCGAGATTTACATTTGCTTTGGCAGCCCAACCACCCGATTGGTCAAAATCGGTCAAACGCATTTCATTCACCCAAACGACTATATCCTTAGCTGCATTCGAATTATTTCTCACACCGATCATCATCGTACGAACATCGCTCAAAGAAGGATTCCCCACGATAGTCACCTTATTTTGATTTTTATCGGGATCATAACTAGAATAACGAGTTTGAAACGTCACCGTCGAATTATCCATACGCTTCTTTGCATTCCGTTCCAGCTTCAAATCGGTAAACAAAGAAAGAGGGAAATCAAACATATTGGATTGTGGCCAAACCGCTTCCTGATCTTGTGCATTATATGTGCTATAATTACCCGGCTCCGTCAATGACAACGGAACCTCATACTCATAATAATTCGATTTGCTATCGGATCCTAATCGTAAAAATACAGACACATCGCCATCTCGTAAATTAGTTTTATCGTCAATCAGCTTCTCTGCATGTACAAACATCTGTAACCGCTTGTACGTACGCATATCCATACCACTGTTCTTATAAACCGCACGAGCATCTCCCGACTGCAAATCGGTTACTTTCAAAGACATGGCTTGTTCATTAAGCTGAGTTATTTGCGATTGCCCCGGGTCTATGATACGGGTTACCCCCGGAGGTAAAACATAATTAACAGGAACCTGTCCTGCATTCTCCTCAATATTTACCACCGATATATCCATCTTACCCTGAGCCGGAGCATCTCCTTTCAAATTCAAAGCATAGTTATACGTCCGCCATTCACCCCGAACCAATTCCAACGTGGCAAAACGCAAATGTGTCTCACACTCAAAACCAGTCATAAACATGCGGATAAAACGTATCGTCTTAAAATCCTGAATAGATCCCACTTTCTTTTGAGGACGAGACAAAGGGATTTTGAATTGATACCACACAGCTTTTCCTTCTTCACCATTGCGGAGCCGGACGGTTGTCTCCCGTTTATCGGTAATACAGTTTTTTCCCACCTCCAAGCTATCGGGGCATAACGATATGCGGTACTGATAATACCTTTCATATTCGTTCAACGTATTATCCTGATTGATATCCTCCACATCAGGAACGCTTTTGGAAGACTGATAATACGAATCATTCATTTCCTCGGGAGACCGAGAATTGTTTTCTGTTCCGTTATATCGTTTATATCGATCCAATATAGAAGTTTGGGCATCGTCATAATCGTGTCCACGATAAAAATGGTAATTATCCCCGGCCGGATCGTTAAACGGAGAAAACTGATCTTGTCGCATAGCCTCCACTACCGCCGGAGATAGTTTAGTTTCGAGCTTGTTCAAATAATCTCTATATGATGGGAACCCATATTCCTCGTCATTCGACAGACCGTCTAAACCTACGTCTTGCAAAGCCCGTGCACCACTGGTATTATCGAATGCATAAGTCAACGACTGACGTTTGGATACCTTTCCCCACACCGTAGTCGCTATCTGTGTTGTATCACCGTCGACAGGCAAACCGTTCTCGAAAGACTTCATACCGTCTTTAAGAATATCTTCCGACACTTCTCCCAAATTAAAATACAATTCTCCCCCGTTATGATTAGTCTGATTCTCATCTAAAAACGGATCCATGAGCCAGAACTGTATATATTCGATATTCGATGATTCGAAATCGGTATAATCCATTTTTCGCATAATCCCGCCCCAACGGTTCTCCGGATTCAACAAAAGTCCTTGTGAGTCGATATTATCGGCATCGAGATTGTACGGCCCCCGTTCCTGTGGATAAAATGAAAGGTTCAATGTCTGTAAGGTCGTCGATTCGCCATAATTGATTTCCTTATTGGGAAATATTTCCCGTACACTCACTTCACGTACATAAGGATTAGACAATTGGTCCAAATCATTTTTCAGGTGAGCCGGTATCAATGTCGAGTTTTTCTGAGTAAACATTCTATCTATATAATACCACGATAGCAATGCTCTATTTTGCCCATAACGAATATCATTGGAATAGCGAGCTTCGGGAAACAAAGCATCAGATGAAGGGTCGTACGGAGTGGAAGCCAACGTCCACGAATAAGGAGACTTCAAGTCCAACCCTGTTTGTGTCGATTCGAAATCATCGATATACGATGTTCCCTGCGAGCTGCCGTTTTTGGATTTATGCGGTATCAATTGGGCAAATTCAGCCGTGAGAGCCAACGTAGAAGGAGCTGTTGCGTTTACAGTCGGAATTTTATTCAACAAATTGGTCAACCATAAAAAATTCGTATTATAAGACAAGTTCACTCCCCACAAAGTATTATTCAGTACCTCATCGCCCATATTTACTTTTTCTGTCAGGGACTTTTCAGACAAATGCATAATCGTCGCTCCTACATTAAAATCTTTGGAGAACGCATAATTCAAATCGAGTCCCAGCATTGTCTTACGTTGCATATTGAACATCGATTGATTTTCAAGCGATACACTAATCGGAGTTCCCGCCTCGATTATACTTTGGTTCAATATCGTCACGACACCCATCGCATAATCCACAATATAATCGGAATTTTCGACCAAAGTCATACCTCCAGCGGTAACAACCACCGATCCCCGAGGTACATTCATCGCATTTAATCTTATCTCTGCGCCCGAAGATGCTTTATATTCTCCGGTCATAATAAATTTATTCTTCTCCGATACTTGCTGGGCGATAGTCAATGTCGAATCATACAGCTCTTGATAAACATACTTTTCCGCTATCGCCGCATTTCCTATTTTTTCTGCCAAGTGACTACCGAACGGCTCTATGACCGGAAATATAATTCTTCCGTTCGAAGATTGAATCGTATACCCCTCTATGTAGTCAAAAATACCATCGGAATATTCCGACTCATTCGCATCCAAACGGTCGAGGTTCATTACTTGCAACAAAGTCTGATTGGATATATTCCCCTCCGGTATATTATTTACAGCTACCCCCGTAGAATCATTCTGATATTTAATGTACAGCCTGAATTTATCCTTCTGAACCTGATAGGCCCCCAGCGAATAAACATTTTTCATCATTAAATCCCAAATGGGTAATGAGGTCGATATGGTAGAACCCTTCAACATTTTCAGAAAAAGACATTGATCCGTATCGGTAACATCTCCCGAAAATTCCCCAACCTGATAAACCTGTCCGTTATAAGTATATTCATAAGCGACAGCAATCATCTCATCGGCATTCAGCTTACTTTTCAGAGAGATATAACCCAATTGGGAATTCAAGGTATATTCAGAAGAAGCAAGTTTCCGGGCACTTTCTATTTTCACATAATCCTGCCCCCCCTCGATACCATAAACAGAAAGAGGTTCCAAAGCCTGTGTCACCAAATTGATATTACGAGCATCGGGATAACCGTTTTTAATCTCGGCATACAACGAGTTGGAGTTATTCATCGGATTCTGCTGCGCGGTAGCCGATATCCAATGGTCGTTACCGATATGAACATTTTCGGCCAAATCCATAAAACCGACAATATTCCTCGATTCTTCATAATTGCCTTGTTTATTCGTAATCCAAACTTCTATTCGATTGATACTCACACCCGATGAGACATAAGGTAATTTGGAAGCAAATTTATCGTAATTGTCCCTAAAAAAATGAGCTAAGAAAAAGTGCCTGTTTTCGTCATAAGCGTCTGCCCGGATTTCGAACGGCGTGGTCTGTGCCCCACCACTCGCATTGACCGTTTTCGATTCGGACTGTTGTTGAGAAATAAGAGCGGTAGCCGTCAGTTTACCGAACTGCATAGTCGTCTTTACACCGAATAAAGCCGTACTACCACGTATCAACGACGACCCTGTGGTCATACTCACATTACCGGCTTCGATATTCTTAATAATCTCGTCTTCTTTTCCCTGATATTGTAATTTGAGATTTTTCGAGTCGAAATCGAAAGTCGCATCGGTGTTATAGTTCATATTGAACGACATCTTGTCACCGACTTTCGCCGTTACCGAAGCCTGTATCTTCTCGTCGAAGTCGAAATAAGTCTTCTTTCTGGAACTCATCGGCAGTGCGGGATTATCGAGTTTATTATGTTTCAATCCCATATTCAACTCGATAGAACCTTGTGTCTTCAATTGTACACCACCCGGTCCAAAAACTTTTTCCAATGGCCCGAGAGAGAACTGCATATCCAAAAAATTAAACTCCGATTTGCTGTTCTCTGCAAAATTCTGTGCATTCCGTTCCCGATAATACTGCTGCATGGATTTACGCAACGTATAATCGTTATACTCGGCCGCCGACAACATGAAAGGAGTGCAAACATCAACCCCGGCGACTCGGGTATGGATTACATAACAATTCGTTTCGGCATCATACTCTACTTCTGTTTTCAGATTAGAAGGATTTTTCAAATCCATCGGAGCTAACTGCCCGATTTCATCATACGATTCGGGTGATGTTTTAGTGACAGGATAACGGACTTGTATGGAATCGGATTCTTTATTGCTTTGCGTTGCCGATATACTGCTCGATGAACTTTGCGGATCGGCCGACTGCAAAGCAGCAAAAGCGGAATAGGCTCCTAATCCGCTCACTGCTAGCACAACTATTGTTCCAATCCTTATCCGTCTTCTCATTCGATACTCCTACACAAATTCCCGCCTTTACTCAAAAGGCGACGACGCCGATATCAGAGCATTTTCAGAGCCTGCTTAATTACCTCTTCAACTCTCATCGAAGGAGTATCACGCAATAACTTTTGAACTGTTTTTTGCGATTGGGGCTGTGAAAATCCAAGCATCACCAACGCAGCCACAGCTTCCTCGTAAATTTCCGAGGCTGCGGGCGTACTTATTACTAACGGATTGTCGGTAGGTTTTATTTTATCTTTCAAGTCAACAATTACACGCTGTGCAGTTTTAGCACCTATTCCTTTTACCGACTTCAATAAATTTAGATTCTCCGACACAATCGCCTGCTCCAACTCAGAAGGATTCAATGAAGACAATATCATGCGGGCCGTATTGGGTCCTACTCCCGAAACAGAAATCAACAATATGAACAGTTCACGTTCGTGACGGTCATAAAAGCCATAAAGTTGATAGGCATCTTCCCGAATCGCTTCGTAAACATACAGACGTGTAGCTTGCCCTTTCGAAAGGCAAGAATAAGTATTTAACGAAATATTAAGCAAATAACCTATTCCCATGCACTCCACAACCGCCGTGGCGGGAGTTAAATCGGTAA
>ULWD01001618.1_pt1 | contig 15661 bp, 10 predicted proteins | sample 1960011 | NCBI WGS metagenome assembly ULWD01 (sample SAMEA4835803, study PRJEB28245) | human gut metagenome | biome: gut microbiome; material: fecal sample | place: Denmark | collected 2008 | reverse complement strand
GCTCTTCACCCAGCTTTTGGCCTCTCCCTGACCGCCTTCGTTGGCCACCCAGAAACCGATGGACTTGAGCTGGCCGGCCGGAAGATTGCCCAGCCGGTCGCCGGGCTGCCGGATATTTCCCTTCACCGTACGCACCACCACTTTAAAATAATGGCTGGGCAGCGGGCACACCTGTCCGGCCTTGTCGGTCGTCGATGCCGTGCTGCCGGGCTTCCAATAGGCGCCCGTCACTACGTAGAGCGTATCGGAGCAGACCCAGTCGCGCACCTTGCCTTCAAGACGCATCCACCCCTGCTGATTGAGCGTGCCATACTGAGGCGTAGCGTTGGAGTTGTAGAATGTCTGGTACTGCATGGCCATATTGGCATTGCGGTCTGCATTCGGAATCTGGTGACCACGGTCATAAGATCCGGTATAACTGCCCCGTCCCAGATCGGCCTGAAATAACGACGAAATCTTGGGATCAAAGGCCCACGGGTCTTTGGAAGGACGCCCCGAACCGATATATACGTCGTGCAGGGGATATGCCACCCACCACGCACCGCGCTTCGTCTTATCGAAACACAACGTGTAATTACGCATATTCCGGTTGTTGAGCTGAGCGAAATGCGACACATAAATATAGTTGCCGTCCTCCTTCTTCGCCGGAATTTCGGGCCAGACCAGATTATGGCCGGTCTCGTATACATCATCGTCCGACGAAGTGCTGAACTGGACGAGTTCAAGCTCGACGGGCATCTCGCCTTCGAACTCGAACCTGATCAGGGCATGCCGCTCGTCCTTGGTGTTGTTCGGCCAATAATAGACATACTGATTCTTGTCGGACAAACTCGTTCCGACCTTTCCCGTCTTGACAGTCTGACCTCCCGGCGCTGTCCGGTTGAACGAAATCCATTCGGCTCCCGAAATGATTTCAGCCGTCCACGGCGTCCCCGTATCTCCGGTCACGAGCAGCACGGCAGCGCCCTCCTGATCGGGATGCACGGTCTTGGCAGGGTCCCACTCCACCGAGTTGGCGCCCCCGCCTCCCTTATTGTCGGAATCCTTACCGCACCCCGTAAAGGCGACAGCTATCAGCACCATCGCCGCAAGGAAAGCGGCAAACATCCGCGAACTATATTTATATATCAACGTCATTCAATTAAAAACTAAGTGCGAAAATACGCATTTTAAGACAACCTTCCCCCGGCAGGAAATCCTGCCGGGAGAGGGAATGTCGATATTCGGTTATTCGTACGACAATTCGACTTTAACGAGCTGCGTATTCTTATTCGAAGAATTGATACGATACGAAACTCCGGCGGCAGGATTCGTAAGATTAAAGGTATATTCGGTATTCTTGTCGCCGACAGCCTGTTCCGGAGATGCAATGTTATTCGAAGTATCCTTAATAGTTACCTTTGCCGAAGCACTGATGCCGTTGCTGGTCGTAATCTTGATGGTCTTCAGAGTCGATCCGGGAACGGCGGGAGTCGCCAAATAACCATTGGTGCCGTTAATCATAAGGTATCCCGCATTCTGTTTCGCATTGAGCAATCCCCAGACATAACCGTCTATAGTAACCGTAGCTTCGGTTGAAGGCGCTGTAGTCGGGAAACCGGAATCAGCAGTAGTCGGAGTAATCGTAATCGTGAGTTTTGTCCCTGAGCTGGCGCCATTCTGGGTCAAAGTAACCGTAGCTGTGTTGCCGCCATTAGCCGTAATTGTCAGAGTCTCTTTAAGCTCGGCATCACTCGTATTAACGGCTTTAGGCGAAATCTTTACGGTAGTACCCTCGACAGACGCATTGAAGGAAGTCAGCGAAGACAACGTAAATCCATTGAAGTTAACACCTTCGATCGTCACAGTCTTTTCCTTGTGTCGTTTGCAGTCCATACTAATGAAGAGGGAGTTACCTCCGTAATGGTCGGAACAGTTACCTTGAATGCTTCCACATCGTTCAAATTACGCGGAGCGATCTGGCCCTTTCCGCCATACATGGTCACAATACCCGTGATATTGCCTGTAGCAGCTGCATACGGAATATCCTGAAATACCGTAGCACGCTTATTTACGTTTACAGTAAAGTTCGTACCGCCAGAGGTAAACGTGTGATTTCCATTGCTTGATGCCGTACACCAGACTCCTGCTTTAGCCGTGCTGGCTTGCTGTACCGTGGCAGGCATCGAGACAAACGAGGCCAAATCGGCAGGAGCTACGTTGATCGGGGTAACGGTCGCCGTACCGGATTTCTCAACATGATAAGTCGTTACACCCGTAATCTGCTTGACGCCGTTATACTCATCCATCATCGCGACGTTGGCCTGAAGTGTAATCTTCAATCTATCACCAAGTGCATAATCCGCAACATTGAAGTCCGCCGACTTATTGTTGTAAATCACAATACCGTTGCCTCCCTCGGTCGCCCCCTCCGTCATCACATAGAGTGTTCCGAACGAGAAGTTATTGCCGGTCGGGTCTCCGCAGACCACAGCCGTCAGCACTTTGTCCTGACTTTCCGAGATTACACTTCCTTTGGCAATCTGCAACAATTCAGGGATAGTGATCGCGGTCACGCTGCCACCGCCTGTGGTAATGAACGTCTTATGATCGCCGTAAAGAATATCACCGGTGTTGGGAGTGGCGTAGGCGCGGAAAGCGTACTGCGTCTCCTTCGTCAGGCCGGTAACGTCTACGGTCCATGTCGCAGCCTTCGTTGCGGCCGGAACTTTCACGGAGCCTGTCCAATCGGGCGTATTTCCCGTGGCGAAGACCACATATTCCACGCCGACGGCCGAATAGTCGGCCAGATCGGCATTGGCGATCGAGCCGCCCAACGTCACCGTCGTCTCGGCTACATTCGAAGCGTTGGCCGTCGTAACCGCAGGCGTAGCGGCACCGCCGTTGAATGCGGCCAGATCAGCGGCGTTGCGGGGTGCAATCTGCCCCTTGCCGTCGAATATCGTAGCGATACCCGAAATCGTACCGGTCGTCGCAACATAGGCGAAATCGAATCCGGTAGCCTTACTATTAAAATTCACGACGAAATCCGTTCCTGCCGAAGAAACCGTAACATTGCTCATCGTTCCCGGAGTAGGCTGCCATACACCGCCAATCGAAGTCGTGGTGTTCTCAACGGCCACGGGCATACCGAAGTAATTCTGTATTGTCGCCGGGGTAACTTTAAGCGGAGTAATCGCATTATTCTGCGAGAGAACTTCGATATCGGCTTCGGTTATGCCAGAAATCTGGTATACGGAACCGTTGTAAAGCTGGCTCTTTGCCGTACCAGCCTTCAAAGTAACTTTGACCTTGTCACCCATTTTGTATTTGCCGTCCAAATCATAGGCGTAAATCACCACACCATTCTTTGCCTCGGTCGCCCCTGGAGTCATAAGATAAATGTAGCCTATGGGGAAGTTATGGAATGTCTGATCGCCGCAGACAACCGCTTCGAACGTACGGTTCTTATCATTGTCGATCACCGTAATCGTTCCGGTCATGGCATTGACGATTTCGGGAATCGTAATCGGCTCGGTAACCACGCCACTCGTCGGAAGATCGACCTCCTGACCGCCTGCGCCTGTCGTTACGCTCAGGTCATCGACGCGCGTTCCGAGGCTGCTGGCAATGCGGAGCGACAGTTCGGACACGGCAGTCTTCAGCGTAAAGTTGCAGATTACCCATTTGTATTTGGACTCTCCGGCAATCGATTCGAGTTCATAGGTAACCGTCTTCCACGATCCGCCGTCGTTGCCGCTCAGCGAAAGCGTGATATCGCTCGCACCTACGGCGGCATTCGACGCCATAGCGGCAAACTTGATCTGGAGTTTCGTCTCGCCGGATTCCAGTTTGAGCTTGTTCACATCGAAATAGCCGTTCGAAGCGACCCAAAGGGCGTTCGGACCGGAAATAGCATCGGTGTCGGGCGCTCCGGTCTTACGGATACTTGCCTTATTCCCCGTATAGGTAGTCTGAGCGGTTACACCCGAACCATCGCGGAGATAATCGTTGAACTGAGCCACATCCGTATTTTCACTAACGGGATTCGTACCGAAGTTTTCGAAGAGAATATCGCTCGACGCAATCTTTTGTTTTACAGTGACGGTCTTCGTATTCGTTCCGTCGGTTACGGTCAGCGTACCGAGGGTAACCTCGGCATTCGTCTCATTGGCCTTCGACGCCGTAATCGTCACGGTGCCGTTCTGCGAACCCTTGTCGGGATCGAACGTAAAGCCGTCGCCCGAAGCTTTGGCAACCGTCCAATCGCCGTTGCTGGTGACTGCGAACGTTCCGGTGGAACCGGCTGCCGCGTTAAGACTGACGGTTTCGGGATCGACGGACAGGATGGGATCGTTCGAAACGAAAGCGGCCACATCCGACGGTTTGGTCGGAATCAGCTGGATATTGTTGAAATTCTGTTCGGCGGTACCGAGCATCGGACCGGTAGCAGCCTTAATATACAGCATTCCGAAATCGGGAGCGTCGGTGGCTGTGGCCATGTAGCTCTGGACCGTCGTCGAAGAGGGACCGTCGAGTACGACTTTGCGCTTGGCACCGGTAGCCCAAGCCTCGCCGACATAGGCCGACTGCGGCGTAAGGTCGTTCACACGCACGTACTGGCCCTGATAGTTACCCGAATTGAACGTTGCGGCGGAAAGCGACGGGATAACAAGCTCGACCGGATCATCGTCCGATACGGTTACCGCCACGCCCTTCAACTCACGCAGATTCCCGAAGGGAGAGTATTCGGCGCCGGACAGTTCGAGCGTGACTTTCTTGCCTACGGGATAGTTTACGCTGTTAGCCTTGGTGAACTCCTTCGTATCGTAAAGGACGATAGCCGAGTTGGGCAGCGAGATGTTGTCGCCGACATAGAGTTTACCGAAATTATTGCCATACTCGTTATTGGCCAGAATGACCGCTTCGATGGATGCCTTGCTGTATCCCAGAGGAACGGTGTTGCCGCTCTCCACGCCTGCATGGGTATCCTTGATGAAAGCGACCAGTTCGCTGACTGCGCCGGCCACGGGAGCCTCACCCTGCTGGATGGTAACCGTCTTGGTGAAATAGGCGCCGTAGGAGTTCTTGAGCTGGAAGCTCAGCGTTGCCGTACGGCTCTCGTTGCTTGCAGGGATCGAGAATTCGACCTCGGTCGTACCGGCTTTTCCATCGGTCGCGGAAGGCGTCACCCAGTCTGCGCCCGATTCGAAAGCGAGCGTCCACGGACGATTGCTTTTCACCGTAACGGCAGACGCACCTTCGGCTACGCCCTCGGCGGAAAAGGTCAATGCTTCGGGAGCAACCTCAAGATAAGGCATCCCGTCGTCATCGTTATCATCCACACACGATGTAAACGCCGTCGCGGCGATCAGGAACATCGCACCGAACAATAACCTCAAAAGGTTTAACTTTTTCATAGAAGAGTTGTTTAAAATTGATTAAAAACTTTTATTTTATTTCTAAAAAAACTTACGATTCCTTACATAATGTGAATATTATGCCTCAAATTTAAAATTATTTTCCGGACCGGCAAAAGCCTAAACGCCTTTTTTATATTACGATTAGGTTAATTAGCGGACATCGGCGTCCAATGCGGACACCATCGGAGACAAAAGCCCCGGAATACGCACGTTTCTGCATATTCCGGGGCTAATAGTCTTTCGGGATCAACGGATGCGGTCGGCAGCGCGCACCATCAGTTCGTCGCGGAAAACCGCACGTGCGGCGAGGTATGCGAAAAGCAGGCAAACCAGCGGCAGCACGACGGCAGGTTTCAGCACCTGCGTATGGAACGTCTGTTCCGCAAACACCCGGTAACTGAGAAAGTAGTACACGCCTTCCATCACGGCGGAGCCGACGAGCAGCACCATTTCCACCACGCAGAGCCGGAGCTGGAGCAGGCGGCGCTTGAACAGGAAAATCGTAATAAACGGCAGCACGCAGGCCAGCGCCAGCACGACGCCCATATAAACCGTCGGCTGCACGGCTTCGCCGGCAGCGGTTTTCAAAGAAAAGGCATACAGCCCGAACTCGCCGGCCTCGCCGGCGAACCACGCAAGCGGAGCGAAAAGCGTAACGGCCATAAGCGCCGTGACAATCAGCATGTAAAGCGTTTGGATTCGTTGTATCATAGGGTCATAAAGTTTTATCGATCAAATATTTATTCCTGTCGGAGGAGCCGCGGTTGATAAGCTCGCCCAAAAATCCCGCCAAAAACAGCTGGACTCCGAGGATAATCGCCAGAATCGCCAAATAGAAAAGCGGCTGATCGGTAACCGCCCTCAGCGGCAGTTCGTGGACCTGCTTCCAGATTTTGGCAGCGATGATCCAGACTGTCGTGCCGCCGCCGATAAGGAACATCAGCGTTCCCAGACTGCCGAAGAAATACATCGGCGAACGGCCGAAGTGCGACATGAAGAGTACGGAAATCAGGTCGAGATAACCTTTCAGCATACGTTCGAGACCGAATTTCGAACGACCGTATTTGCGGGCGCGATGCTCCACCGGCTTCTCGCCGATGCGGCGGAAACCGGCTTGCTTGGCAAGTATCGGAATGAAACGATGCATCTCACCGTAGACTTCGATCGCCTTGACGACCTTGCGGCGGTAGGCTTTCAAGCCGCAGTTGAAGTCGTGAAGCCCGATTCCCGACACGGTGCGGGCCGTCCAGTTGAAAAACTTGCTGGGCCAGCGCTTGCCGATCGGATCGTAGCGCTTCTTCTTCCAGCCCGAAACCAGATCGTATCCCTCTTCGAGAATCATCCTGCGCAATTCGGGAATCTCGTCGGGCGAATCCTGCAGGTCGGCGTCCATCGTGATGACGACCTCCCCTTCCGCAGCCGCGAAACCGCAGTACAAGGCTGCGGATTTGCCGTAGTTGCGGGCGAACCCGATGCCCCGCACCGCCGGATACTGTTTTTTGAGGGATTCGACGACGCTCCACGAATCGTCGGACGAACCGTCGTCCACCAAGATAACTTCGTAGGCGTAGCCGTGCTCCGCCGCCACGCGGTCGATCCATGCGACCAGTTCGGGCAGCGATTCCGCCTCGTTGTAGAGCGGCACTACAACCGATATGTCGAGTTTATTCATCTTCTGCTTTACAGTTCTTACTCACCGGCCTGCGTATCGAACGGCCGCGGAGCGCGCGAAAGCACACCTGCAATGATAAGGCCGAAAACAGCGCCGAAGAGCAGGCTTACCCAGATACCGCCCCAGACGGTCGCAAGCACCGAGGGGGCAGGCGCGGTCTGAATCTGCTCCAGCGACTGGGCCATCACCGACTCCATCGACGCCGGTACGCCGCCGCCCAACGCCATCATGTCGGTCAGCGCTTCGACCAGCCGGGAGGTGTAATTCGAATAGCCCATGATCAGGTGCAGGTAGATATATTGCACACCTCCGACGATGACACCCGCAAAGGCCGACACCGCCAGCACGAAGAGATATCCCTGTCCGAAGGAGAATCCCTCCTCGGCCGAATAGAGTTTCGAACGGTTTCGCGTGAAGCGGTGCAGCAGGTAATAGTGCAGGACGACGACTCCGATCCATTCGACCGTCATCAGGGCATAGTACTTCATGCTGCCCGAAAGCGTCATCATCGTCTCCAAGATCATCGACACGGCCAGTATGGCCCCGATAATCGCGCCGCATTTCGCGGCATCATTCCAGAAATTTTGTTTTTCCATTATATCATTCCGAATTATCAGTTCCCAATCATTGCAGTTCGCCCTTGCCCTCGCGCAGGATTTCGGGTTCGTCGCCCGTGAGATCCACGACCGTCGTCGGCACATTGTCGCCGACGCCGCCGTCGATCACCAGCGCCACGTCGCGGCCGTACCGCTCGTGGATAAGTTCGGGATCGGTGGTGTATTCGACCACTTCGTCGTCGTCCTTCACCGAGGTGGTGATAAGCGGACATCCCAGCGCCGCGACGATGGCCCGCGGAACGGCGTTGCCGGGAATACGGATTCCGATCGTACGCCGTTTTTCGAGCGCCTTGTCGGGCATGCCCGACGATGCCGTCAATACGAACGTGAAAGGCCCCGGCAGGTTGCGCTTCAGGATGCGGAACGCCGCATTGTCCACCCGGCAGTACTCGGCCGCCTGAGCCAGATTTTCGAAAACCACCGTAAAAGCCTCGGCGTCCTTGCCCTTCATGCGGCGCAGCCGCTCGATGGCCTTGGGCGAACGCAGCGAGCAGCCGAAAGCATAGACGCTGTCGGTCGGATAGATGATGATTCCGCCGTCCTCCAACGCATCGACCACCTTCCGCAACTCCCTTTCGGAGGGGTTCTGTTCGTATATTTTCGTCAGCATGAATACAAATGTACGAAAAATTATTTAATCTTGCGCCGGTTCAGCTCCCTGCTGTACGCCTGAGCATTGGCGTTGTGCTCGCGCAGGGTCTTCGCAAAATTGTGGTAGCCGTCGAACGTCTCCCGTGCGCAGAAGAAAATATAGTCGTGTTTTTCGTAATTCAGCACCGCGTCGATGGCATTGATGCCCGGCATGCAGATAGGCGACGGCGGCAGGCCCTTGTTCAGATAGGTGTTATACGGAGATTCGTATTTCAGATGCTTGTACAGGATGCGGCGCAGGCCGAAATCCTGCATCGCGTATTTGATCGTCGGATCGGCCTGCAGGGGCATTCCCTTTTTCAGCCGGTTGACGTATACGCCGGCGATGCGGGGCATCTCGTCGGTCTTGCGCGTCTCCTCATAGACGATCGACGCGAGGGTCATGACTTCGAACCGGCTCAGGCCGCTGCGTTTGCGCAGCGCGTCCCGCTCCGGCGTCCAGAAACGGTCGTATTCGCGTTTCATCCGCTCCACGAACTCTTCGGGCGTCACCGTCCAGTAGAATTCATAGGTGTTGGGAATGAACATCGAAAAAAGGGTCAGGCTGTCGAAACCCGCTTTTCGGGCCACTTCGTCGGAAGTCAGCGCCTGCATGATCGCGGCGGAATCGGCGTCGATCTGACCGGCGAGTTTCTGCGCCAGCTGGGCGGGAATCCGCACGTTGTTGATCGTCACCCGCACAGGGGTCTGCATGCCCAGTTTGAGCATCCGGGCCACCCGGATGACGCTCATACCCCGTTCGAGGAGATAGTGTCCGGGCTTGAAGGTCTCGGCGAGATTGATGCGCCGGGCATAGACCCCGAACGCCCAATGGTGTTTCAACTCCGGCAGCAGGGAATCGACGAGCGCACGGTAATCGGCCCGGCTGCTGACAAAGAGTTCGCGTTCCGTCTTCACGGCATTGCCGTAGAACTGCTGACGAAGGACGAATCCCGCGATCAGCAGAACAGACAGGCCCGCAAAAAAGATATAGAGAAAAGTTTTTTTACGCATCTGGTCGAAAATTTTTGCAAAGATATAAAAAATTCCTACTTTTGTGCCGGGTGAGTCTTATACGACCAGCTCCTACAGAATCCCCCAGGCGAGGAATCGAGCAAGGGTATGTGGTTGTAGCGGTGCGATATAATCAGCTCACCCAACCATATATGGCGCTGTAAATTCCGGTTTGCAGCTCCATATTTTTTTTATGGCCGCCCATCGTCGGACCGAAACGAAAAACGGAACCCGGCAGGGGTTCCGCATAGCGTCGGACGGCACTCCGTCCTATTTGGTGTATTCGATCAGCAATTGATTGACCACACTCACGAAGACATAGCAGATCACAAAAACGACGATGCTCTTCCATCCTTTCATATTGGCCGAAACGAGGTAGGCGAAACAGCCCCAGACCATCGACCAGACCATCGAAACCGACAGGACGATCACGATCAGATTGTAGGCTGCCTGCTTCAAGACCTCGCAGGCGCTGCGGGGTTCGCAGACAATGCTCCCCAGCCACATGGAACAAAGACTCAGCACTCCCAGAATAACGATCGTCGGCAGCATCGCGAACAGATTGGTGGCAAAGATATCCACGGCCCGGATGCGGGAGGGCGAGAGCACCAGCGCCATCACGTACAGCAGCAGCGAGAGGGGCAGCCACAACAGCAGATTCGACGACAGAATCGTGATAATCTTGGAAACGTCGCCCTCGACGGGCCAACTCACCGCGGTCAGCAGGCAGATGGAAAAGAGCGTTCCCGCGAGGCCCCAACCGAGCGCTTTCCCTGTAGACAGGTATTCGAACGGGTTAAGAATCTTGTTCATCGCTTTCGAATTTATTTAGTTGAGAGATAATATCGTCCAGTCTGTTGCGTACGGTCGGATAACTCAATCCCAACTTGTGAGCCATCTCCTTCAGCGAGCCGCTGCTCTTCACGAAATCGAGTACGAACTGCTGGTCAGGGGCTGACAACTGCATCATCACGGGAAGGCTGTAGTTGCCTTCGATATGTGTTTGGCAACCGTTGCAATGCATCGCGTGCACGCTCAAACGTTTACCGCAGGAGGGACATATTTTGGGGAGGTTCTTCAGTGTAGCCATAAATATTATTAAAGAAATACTGCGTTTAAATTAGTTTATGATTGACAAAATTAATATCATTTCCCAAAAATAGCAAATTTACCTCCATGAATACTCCCCGCAGGCAAATCGCATGCGCCAAACCGGCATGGAGGGAAGTCTTCTAAAAGTTCGCCTTCACCCCTACCGTAAAGTTAGCCCCGTATTCGGGGTAGAACGGATATTCGTACAGGCGGCGGTTGATCAGGTTGCGCCCTTCGGCGAAGAGTGTCACGCGGCCCGAAACTTTCCAGTCGAAATTGACGCGCAGATCGACGGCGAAGGGGGCTTCGAAAGTATCGTACAGCATCGTAACACGCTGCTCGGTGTCTCCGGGTGCAGTTTCCGTCTCCGTATTTTCGAAAACCACACTCCACTTACGGGCACTCTGCAAGTAGACTCCCGCGCCGAACGAAATCTTGCGGCCGTCGTAGTGCGCCGACAGACTGCCGTCGAAGGACGGCGCGCCGTTGTGCAATTTGGTTTCGTCGTCGTTGTAGATATATCCGTGTACGCCCAATTCCGTCCGGAAACTGCTCACCGGACGCCACGTCACTTCGCCGTTGAACGAAAACAGGGTCTGTCGGGCCAGTGCCGGGCGCATGGCGGCTCCAGCGACGGCCGTTTTTTCCCCGTCGACCGCATAATTGTCGGAAACATACCAATAGGGATGGTTGTCCCGGACCGAAAATCCGGCATATACCCTGTAGTCGAACTTCCCGCGCCAGATACTGCCGCCGATACCGAAACGACCGTTGTAATCGACCGAACTCTTGGTCTGCAAGAATGCGGGGGCAACAACGTAAGGATTCTGCCGGGTCAGCGAACGGAAACCGTTGTCGTCCACACTGCCGTCCATCTCGAAAAAGGGACAAAGTCCGTCTGTTCCGAGGTTCAGATTCAGCCGGACGAACGGAATGATGTAATTCTCCGCTTCGAGGCTCTTGACCTTGTCATGGTAATAGTCGGCTCCCGCTTCGAGGCGCACTACCCCGCCCTCGATACCGTAACGCAGGGCGGCACGGATCAGCTGCTGGTTATAAAAGTCGATCGCTTTCTGCCCGGCCAGCCGCATATAGCCGATCTCGGCCGCAAGCCGGTGGCGGCCGAATCCGCGGGCGATCTTCGCATGGGTCTCCAGCGTGGTCTGACGCGCCTTGTCGTTATAATCCGGCCACTCGGAGTGGTCGAAAAACAGCCCGCCGCGGATCGCGATTTCGAAATTCACACGGCTCAGGTCCTGAAAATCGTCGCCGAAACGCACCGCGATATTCGCATCGCCGTAATCGGCCATTGCGCCGGGGGCCATGTCTGACGTGACGCCCGGCGCGACATACATCCCGTAACGGTGATACATCCGGTTTTCATAGGAGAGGGCGCCCTCCAGAATGTGTTTGCCGAAATACTTGCCGGCCGCGGCGCCGATGCGGTTGAGCATCCGCGTCGAGTTGTTTTTGATGCCGAAGTCGTTTTTGATCTTCGCATAGCGGCCCTCGTGGTTCACGTACCCCACGACATAACCCGTACCGGGGTTCTGGCTCGAAGCGTAGAAATCCAGCACCGAATTGAGCGGATAGCCCGCCCCGGCCTTCAGGTAGAACGGCAGCGGACGGTTGAATTCCCAATAGGTCACCGTCGCCGGACGGATCGGCCGCGTGGCGAGTGTCGTCTGCAGCGACAGCGGCGTGATCGTATAGTCGATTTCGGGCCGCATCTTCACCGTGTCGGTCATATCGGGCACGACGGCCAGCTTTGCGGCGCTTTCGACGCTCGGAACATAGGCTTTGGTCACTTCGACCCGTTTTTCCACCTGCGCGTTCACGCTGCAGGGAAGCGCCGCCAGCAGCGCGGCGGCAAACAATATGCGTTTCATCATCAGTTCAGTTTTGCGATCCGTTCTTTCGCTTCGGCCACAATGCCGTCGTCGGCAGGCGAATAGCCGTCGGCAACGCTCTGATAGGTCGCCCTAGCTTGGAAATTGTCGCCCTTGCGGACATAGACGTCGCCCAGCAGGATAAAGGCCTTGGCTAACCAGTACGCCTGCGGCTCTCGCTCCGAATAGGCGAATATCGCCTTCTCGGCCTTGTCCATATCGCCGCCCGCGAAAACATCTTCGAGTACGTAATAGGCGGCCGCAGAGCCTTCCTTCGTGCGGACGTCGGACGCCAGTTCCTTATACAGTTTCACGGCATCGGCGCGGCGGTCCTGCCGACGCAGCAGCTCGGCCCATGCGAATTTCGACTCGCGCAGCGCGACGGCCCCGGCGTCGGGATGCGCCGCGACATCGGCGGCCATCGCTTCGATCTTCGCCGCATCGCCCCCGGCCAGCGTCGCACGCACATAGCCCTTCATGGCGTCCTCACGCCCGGCGACCGTCGTCGTAACGTCGTACAACTGGCGGTAAGCGGCGGCAGCTTCGTCGTAACGCTTGTCCTCGAAGGTCATATCCGAGAGTTTTTCGAGCACCGTGACCGTATATTGGTTCGTACCCTGCCCGGCCAGCGTCGTCAGGGTTTCGATGGCGTCGTCGCGCTGATCGGAGCGGAGGTAGCAGTCGCTCAGGAAATAGAGCGCATCGTTCACGTAATAGCCCTTGGGATAGCTCTTGACGTAACTGCGCAGCGATTTGGCGGCGGCATCGGTCTGGCCCGCAAGGTAAAGTTTCTGCGCGGAGGCGAACGACAGCGAATCGCGCGACACGGCGGTCAGATCGCTCTCCAGCCCCGCCTTCTGCGCATAGTCGAAGTAGTCGTCCACCCGGCCCTCCGAAACGTAAATCTCGCGGATGCCTTCCATCGCGCCCCTGGCTTCGGACGACTGCGGAGCCGTCTCGACGACCATGTCGTAATAGCGGAGCGATTTCTCCTTGTCGCCCAAATTGAGGTATGCGAGGCCCAGATCGGAAAGGGCCTGCGCCCGGCGCGGCGACGAGGGATAGTCGGCGACGAATTTCTCCAGCTGCGCGGCGCCTTCGGCGTACTGTTCCTGCGCAATGTGGGAGCGTCCCAGTTCATAGGAGGCCTCGTCGGCATAATCGCCCTCCCCCGCGGCGATGATCTGCCGCAGCGCCTGCTGTTTCTGCTCCGTGCGGCCCAGAATGCCGAGCGTCACGGCGCGCTTGTACTGCGCATAATACTTTTCGGGACCGCCCAAGGCCGCAGCCCGGTCGTACTCGGCCACCGCCGCTTCGAACTCCCGGTCGGAGTAGCGGATGTCGCCCAGACGGTTGCAGGCGTCGGCACGGTACCGGTCACGTGCGGGATAGACGGCGAGGAATTTCTCGAACGAGCCGCGCGCCTGCGCCATGTCCATACGCGAGAAGGCGCAGTAGCCGAGGTTGTACAGCGCCATGGCATACTCCTTTTCGCTGCGGGGCGCACGTTTCAGATAGGCGTTGTATTTGGCCGCCGCGACCGTATATTCGCCCTGCGCAAAGGCGATTTCACCCTGCCAGAAAGAGTTGAGGGCCGAATATTTGGGGCTGACGTTGATCGCCGCAGACTCGGCCAGATAGCGCTGCGCCGCACGCATGTCGCCGGCATTGTAGGCTTCCAGTCCGCGGAAATAGGTGATTTTCTGCAACGCGGCGCGGATGTCGGCGTCCTGCGTCGGGAAGGATTTGATGGCCCGGTAGGCCGCGTCGTAATCGTTCGAATTGTAGTAGGCGGCGATCAGCAGCGTACGGGCTTCGCCTACGCGCGGCGACGCGGGATACTGCTCCACATAGCGCGTCAGCACGTTGATCGCGCCGTTGAAGGCTCCGCCGCCCAGCTCATACTGCAGTTTGCCGTAATTGAACAGCGCATCCTCGGCGATCGTCGCGTCGAAGCGGTCGTCCGCGGCCATGGCGAAAGCGTGCATGGCGGCCCGCTTGTCGCCCGCCCGCAGGTAACAGTCGGCCAGATGATACGAGGCATTCTGCGTCAGCGCGTCCTCGGCGCCGCACGCCCTGCGCAGGTATTCCGCCGCTTCGGGATAGCGCGCCGTGCGGTAGAGCGAGAAGCCCATCAGGTAACTGCCGTCGCGGTCCAGCTCGCCGCCGGCCGCGGTGAAAGCGTCCAGATGTTCGATCGTCCTGTTGAAATCGCCCAGCCGGAACCACGACTCGGCGATGACGCGCTCCAACTCCCTGCGCCGTTCGGGAACGGCCCGCTGCACCAGTTTGCCGCCGTTCTCGACGACATAGCGGTAGTTGCCCTCGTGAAATTCGATCTGCAGCAGGTAGTACGGCACCACGTCGCGGTAAGCGTCGCTGCGCTGCAAAGCCGTGAAGCCCTGCTTGGCACGGCCGTAACGGCCTTCGGCATAGTCGATATAGGATTTGTAATAAAGCGCGTGGTCGGCATATTCGCTCTGCGGGCCGATGCGGTCGAAATAGCCGAACGCCTTGTCGTAATCGCCGTCGGTGAATTCGACATAGCCCATGCGAACGTCGTACTGCTCCTTGCGCGCCCGGCCGAGAGCTTTGTAATCGGTCTTTTCGAAAGCTTCGCGGGCGCGTTTCATATCGCCCTCGGCGCAATAGTAGGAGCCTAGCGAGAACCGCACGTCGTTGGCATAGACCGATCCGGGGTAACGCGCTTCGAATCGGCGGAGCGCGGCCTCGGCGTCGCGGCTGCCCAACTCGACGGCACAGGCCGCCAGATAGAAGTCGACCGTCTGCGCCGCCTCGCGGTCGGCGGGCGAAAGCGTCTCCCGCGCCTGCAGGAACTCATGCCGGGCGTCGGTCCAGCGACCGAAGTCGAACAGGGACCTGCCGCGGTCGATAAAGGCAGCAGATTCGGGGGTTCCGGCCTGCGCTCCGGACGCGCACAACGCACACACGGCAAAGGCCAGCAATAAATTCAGATTTTTCCGCATACGACACTTAGATTCTTACAAAGGGCAAATATACGAAAATTTACCTTTTTTCCATATAGGGAAACGAAATATATGCCGCGGCCGGATTCTCCGCAAACCGCCGCTTTTGCATCTGTCGAAAATTATCCCTACCTTGCGGCGTCACTGATTCGCTAAACCTCCACTCGATGAAATCGCGTCTTTTTCATCACAAGGACCCGCGCGCAGCCTCCCGCACCGGCGCCCAGTCCGAGACAGACACGCTGAGCATGCTGTCCGTCGGCGCCGTCACGCTCACTCCGGAAGGGGAAATTACGGAAATCAACGCACGGGCATGCGACGAACTCCGCATCCGCGGGGGGGGGATTTTGCACATCCG
>ULWD01048815.1_pt1 | contig 15730 bp, 10 predicted proteins | sample 1960011 | NCBI WGS metagenome assembly ULWD01 (sample SAMEA4835803, study PRJEB28245) | human gut metagenome | biome: gut microbiome; material: fecal sample | place: Denmark | collected 2008 | reverse complement strand
TGTTCTGGCCGCCGCGACATCCTGCGAACATAAGGACCTGTGCTACGACCACTCGGATGCGGTCGATGTGGAGGTGGTCTTCGACTGGTGCAACGCTCCGGACGCCTCTCCCGAATCCATGTCGCTCTACCTGTTCCCGGCCGGCGGCGAGGCTCTGCGCTATGAGTTCACCGACTGCCGGGGCGGTACGATCCGCGTTCCGGTCGGGAGTTACGAAGCCCTGTGCCTGAACAGCGACACGGAAAACGTCACCTATCGCAATGCGGAGTGTCGGGAAACCTTCGAGGTGACCACGCGCACCGCCGATCTGCTGTCGGGGCTCTCCGTTTTAGGCGTGCTCTCCGACGGCGTGCCCCGTGTCGACGGTACGGAGAGTGAACGGGTGATTTTGCCTCCCGACATGCTTTGGAGCGATTACGCGGAGAGCGTCGAGTTGAAACCGACGGCCGGGACACCGACCGTGACGCTCAGTCCGGAGATGTCGATCTGTCGCTATACGGTCGAGATTCGCAACGCCGCGAACCTGAAATACGTGTCGGGCATCAGCGGTTCGCTGTCGAGCATGGCCGAGAGCCTGTATCCGGGCGTGGGCTGCGACGCGACCTGCAAGACGGGCGCAACAATCCCTTTCGATGCGGCCGTATCGGCCGACAAGAGCACCGTTACGGGCGAGCTGTTCGCTTTCGGATGCCCCTCGGCGCGAAAGACCCACACGCTGACCGTCTACGCGGTGCTGTCCGACGAGAGCAAATGGTATTACACCTACGACGTGACGGATCAGATTCACTCCGCGCCGGATCGGCGCGACGTACATATCGTTCTGGACGGACTTCCGCTGCCCAAACCTATCGTCAACGGCGGCGGCTTCCAGCCCGATGTCGACGATTGGCAATCGGTAAATGTCGATATAGAGATGTAAAAATCCTTCCCGCTTGGCGGAAGCAAAAATCAACATAACCTTTTTTTAATTTTTAACATTATGAAAAAATCCATGTTTTTGATTGCCGGAGCCGCTCTTGCTCTGGCATCGTGCTCGAAGGACGAACCGGTGAGCACGAACAACGGCAATGCGATCGATTTCCGTGCTGCCATGCAGACCCGTGCCACGGCAACGACGACGGCCAACATTGCTAAATTCTTTGTTACGGCGTTTGACAAGAACGGCGCTAACTATTTCTCCGATGCGGAGTTCACCAAAGACGGCTCCTTTTTTACCTCGACGCCGTCCTATTACTGGCCCAGCGACGGCAGCGAACTCTCGTTCGTCGCTTACTCGCCGTCGAAAGATGAGCTGGGCGGCACTTTGACGCTTAGCAAAGACAGCAAGACGCTCGTCGATTTCGCACCCGCAGCAGCTATTGCCGACCAGAAAGATTTTATCACCGCCACTGCCACCGGCAGCAAGAGCAATGAATCGAGCGGCGTAGCGCTGACTTTCGCACACCAACTCGCCCAGATCGAGCTCAAAGCCAAGAATGCCAACGAGGGATATGTGTTCAAGGTGCAGGGTGTGCGCATCGGAAAGCCTATTTCAAAAGCCTCGATAGATTTCGAAACCGGCATATGGAAGCTGGCAGGTGAAGAAAACAAGGCAAACTACGAAGTAACCTATACGGGGCAGGAAAAGACTTTGGGAGCCACGGCCGTTTCGATCATGGCTACGGATGGCAACAATGCTATGCTTCTGCCGCAGCAATTGACCGCATGGAGTTATGAGGATAAAACCAACACACTTAATGGTGCATACCTCGCTGTGAAAGTACAGATTACGACCAAGGACGGCGCCCGCGTCTTTCCGGCGGCTTCCGTCGGCGAATACGACTGGGTAGCTGTCGCTATCGGTACGAAGTGGGATGCCGGCAAGAAATACATTTATACGCTCGATTTCACCAACGGCGCCGGTAAGGTCGATCCTGAAAAACCCGAACCCACCGATCCTACCGATCCGGACAATCCGGGCGAGGATATTTTCGGAGGAGCCATCAAGTTTACGGTTACCGTAAACGATTGGATAGACGCTGCGGAGGATATCGAAATGTAGCGAACCGTTCGGCTGCATGCGGCCGAACAAATGGATCGGGTGGGGTTGGACCGCAGAAACACCACGTGCATTGAGAGGCGTAATGTGCGGGTATGTGCGGGGAGGACGCAGGAAGCATCTTCTGTCCCCTCCCGATCGCTGAAGACGGAACGGAGTGCGTTCCGCAAAGCCGATTCAAACGAAACCAAGATTCGAGTTATGAGAAGATTTTCATTCGACAATCTCCTTGCCGCAGTCGCAGCGGTGGCCATTCTTCTGCCCTCTGCCTGCTCGGAAGACCCGGCGGCGAACAACGCTCTTTCGGGGCCGACGACTGATGCGGCCGCCATGCGCTTCGGAACGACGGAGATAAGTTCGCGCGCCACGCTTTACGACAAGGAATCCTTGCAGCAGGACGGCGCGGCTTTCGCCGTGTGGTGCGCCATGTACCCGACTTCGGGCGACAAGACGAAATACGTTACGCTCTTCGACCGAATGCCGGTTACCTATCACACCTCCGATAACGGGTGGAGCTACGAGGGGGTGCAATATTGGAGACCGGGCTTCACCCATAATTTCCGGGCTTTCTTCCCAGCCGAGATCGACGGAGCGCCCGTCGCTGTCGAGGTGCGGGATCTCGACGAGGGCGATGCGATGCACCTTGAGATTTCCGAGTTCGACCTGACGCAGGGCATCGACCTGCTGGCGGCCTCGACCGAGCCCCATGTCTGCGTCCCCGGCGCCAAATGGCCTGCGGTGAACGGCGCCGAGGTCCGTACGGTGAACCTCGCATTCCGCCACCTGCTCTGCGGCATTGCGATAACGGGAACGGCGGATGCGGCTCTGGACGCCTCCGAGCGCGTCGTGATCGAAAGCCTGAAAATTTACGGCATGAGCCGCAAGGGCAGTTGGTCGGGGGCCGGTTCGGGTGCGGCCGGCACGTGGACCCCGTCCTCCGACATCTCGACGGAGATGAACCCCTATGCCGTGCCGGTGTCCCTGCAAGGTTCGGGGGCCGTTGCTCTGGCGGCGAGCCAGTCGTACGATTTCGTGACTTCGGACGATATGCTGCTTATGATGCCTCAGCCCGTCACGGAGGATTTCGTGCTCGAAATCGGCTACCGATACCAAACCGCGGCGGAGAACCTCTATGTGGTGCAGGCTCCGCTCTCCGCGGCATCGCTCGCGGCAGGATGGGAGGCCGGGTATAAATACCATTACCGCTTTACCGTGGGCGGCAGCGACGGTATTCTGTTGGACGCGCCAAGCATTACCCCGTGGACCGATGGCGGTGATACGGATGTCGATATTCTGTGACACGGTTTATGAAAATTATGACAAGATGAAAACGAAAATCACATCTTTCATCCTTATGCTGGCCTTGCTGGCCTCGTGCGGTAAGGACGGGTCTCCGGACCTTCCGAAGCAAGGACCTGCTCCGGACGGCACGCGGACGGCCATCGTGCCCACGGCGATCCTGAGCGTCGACGCCTCTTCCATGAGCCGTGCACTGAGCGGTCCCGTCACGGGTGACAAATTCCCGAACGGTACGGAAGACCTGTTCGCCGTAACCGCATACAAGGGCGCTGCGGCCCCGACCACGGATTACAGCGGCGCTTACTTCGACAACGCGGCGGTCAGGTCCGATAACGCGGGTGTCCTGAGCTTCTCGGCTCCCCGATATTACCCGCCCGGTGCGGAGAAACTCTATTTCTACGCTTACAGTCCGGTCAGCGCCGGCGGCTATGCGGCAGGAACGGCAAGCGCCGCCCCGACCGTTACGTGGACCATCGACGGACAGCAGGACATCATGTGGGCCAAAGAGGTGACCGGTTTGGGCAAAGCCTCTTCCGGAGCCCAGCCGCAGCCCGCCTTCACCTTTACCCACAAGTGTAAGCAAGTCCGGTTCTTCGTGAAAAGGGACCGGGATTTTCCGGCCGGCGATGCGCTCACCTCACTGAAAATCACCGGGGCCAAAACCACGGCCGTGCTGGATTTGAATACGGGCGATGCGGTATTCGGCGGTTCGGGCGAAATCCCGGTTTTCGACGGTTCGATGACGATGACCGAAACGGCGGCACAAGCCGGCGATCCCGTGATGTTCGAACCGGGGCAGACCTTCACGGTGGAGGCCGCCGCCGGGGGAGCTGTCTTCTCGGATGTCCGGATAACGCTTTCGGGCGATGATGCCGGACAGGCAGGGCAGAGCTGCAAGGTGACGCTGACCTTCCATCGGGAGGAGATCACGGCCACGGCCTCGGTAGTAGCCGAATGGAAAGACGGAGGTGAAACCGATATGGAGACAAAGCCCATAACTTATCCTTACGGCATCAACGGCAACACCATCGTGGTAGTGGATGTCTATGGCAACGCCGACCCCGTCCTGTACCCCACCCACGAGCCGTGGACCGTAACTCCCTCCCATGCGGAGAAAGACTGGGATGCCAACGATTCGGGCTTGAATACCTGCAGTCAGATGTTCATGGTGGCCAAGGCCGATGCCAAAGGCAAGGGTGGCAGTGCGACATCCATTACCTGGTACGAGGCTTCGGGTACGACGCATGCCACCTACAACCCCAACGGTTACTCGGCCTGCGCCCAGTACAGCGAGGCTTCCGACCAGAGCGACAAGGGTACGTGGCGGCTGCCGACCGTACGGGAATTGAGATTGATCTACGATATGAAAGCCGAACTTGCCGTTGTCATACCCAACTTGAATTATCTCTCGGTTACTGAGTATAGTATGATGACCAAGATCGTGTACTACGTGTCCTTCACCAACGGTTATTGCGGCGTCACCGGCATGAGCATGAAAACCTACCGTGTGCGCTGCGTCAGGGATCTTTAAAGGCCCTGCGGGTCGCCTTAACCCTTCGGTCCTTTAACCCTTTGGCGGCGGCCATACGCAGAGGGCCGGATTCGGAGACGAATATATGGAACGGATAAAAAGCGAGATGAATACAGATATATGAAAAAGACAGGAATAAGGAACAAGGGAATGCGGGCCCGCCTCGCGGCAGGCACATGGCTGCTCTCTGCGGCCCTGCTTCTTGGCGGTTGCTCCAAGGAGTCCGCCGACGAAGGCACGGACGGCTGCCGGGTGGAGATTACGCCCCGGAGCGGGCTTCCGGTCTCGGTTTCCGCGCAGGGAACACTCACGCGCTCGACTGCTGATCCTTTGCAGGAGATGGATATGTGGTTCGCGCGCTCGGACGAGCGCAGCGCAGGTGTGTGGGGCGCTTACGGTACAGCAGCCTTGAAAGCCGTCCGCACGGGCGGCAGCGGGGAACAACCGCTGACGTTCGATCCCAGTCAGTATTACCAGACCAACGGCCTTAAAACCCGCATGGCGGGCTGGTATCCCGGCGGGGCGACGGCGGTCGGCGACGCATCGGGAAAGGGCTATTACGATGCCGCAGCCGGGACTGTGAGCTGGAGCATCGACGGCAGCCGGGACATCCTCACCGCACCGCTGGGAACAGGCAGCAAGACGGAGGCTATGCCGGTTATTGAGTTCGGCCATGCCCTCGCGCAAGTGCAGGTGTACGTCTATGCCGACCCCGGAGTATCGGCACAGTGGGGACAATTGAGGTCCGTACAGTTGCTCGACCAGAACGCCGTTTGTACGCTGAAACTGTCCGGTGTGACCGAAGCGTCGGCGCCCGTTGGCGGCACGGACGGCGGCAAAACGCCGTTCGCCCTGGCCAATGCCACGCCGCTGGAGATTCCCGAAGGTAAAGACAATGCGGTCGCATTCGGCGATCCGGTGATGATCGTCCCGCAGGACAGCAAGAACTACCAACTGAAGCTCCAGTTATCTGCCGGAGCGCACAGGCCCAAACAAGCTTTTGCACCCGGCCGGGCCTATCTGGCCGGCGAAGCGGTCAGATTATATGTCAGGTTCTTGCCGTTAGCCGTGGAGGTAGATCCAACCGTCACAATCGCCGACTGGGTGACGGATGGAGAGTTGAATACCTATCCGAAAGTTATAAACGGCAATACGATCGTGGTTTCGGATGACCTCGGCGAGGCCGACCCGAAACGGTATCCTACCCACGAGGCGTGGACCGCAACTCCCGCTCATGCGGAAGACGCATGGGATTCCAACGCTTCGGGATTGAATACCTGCAGTCGGAAGTTCGAGGTCGCTTCGAAAAGAGCCCCGGCATCAACAACATGGCAGAACGCCCAAATCAACTGCAAAGCATACAGTCAGGCTTCGGATGATGCCGGTACATGGCGCCTGCCTACCATAAGGGAACTGGGGCTGATATATAGTAAGATAGGCGACCTTACGGCCGTGAGCGACATCGGAACCGGCTATTACTGGGCGGCTACCGAGGCTGTTTTCGTCAGCGACGATGCGTGGGAGCTGAGGCTTGACACCGGCGGCAGGACCAAATACTCCAAGAATGCCAACAACAGCGTTCGCTGTATCAGGGACCTTTAGCGCACCTGCCCGGTAGCGGCCGCACGAGGGCGGGATGCCGAAAGGAATGACGGAATACGCAACAAAGGAGAGATAAACAAAGGATATAATGGAAAAGACAAGAATAAAGAACAAGGGAGTGCGGGCCCGCCTCGCGGCGGGTGCATGGCTGTTTGCAGCGGTCCTGCTTCTTGGCGGTTGCTCCAAGGAGCCGGCAGAGGGTATGGACGGTCCTTCGGGGCAGGTCGCCCTCGACTTCTCGATAGAGGGTATCGAGAAGATGCTGCCCGTCACCAGAGCCGCCCTCGCTACGGGCACTACCGTGCGGGTGATCGCCTACAAAAGCGGTGACTCGAACCCCGCGACGGAAAACTACGCGAACGAATGCGCCTACTACTGGAACGGTACAAAGCTCGTACCGTGCATGGTAGATGCCAACGGCAACAAGACCGCCGATCTGCCCGATTGGGCTATGACGCTCCTCCCCGGCACCTACGACTTTTATGCCGTATCACCCGCCCTGCCGCTGGCTGCGGACAAGACGAAGCTCGCGACCGCCATCGCCAACGGAGTGGACTATGCCGCCTCGGACAAGACGACCGGGACGATCCCTATCCAAACCACCCCTTATGCGATTACGCTGAACGAGCTTCAGCGCAAATGCGCCCGGTTGACTTTCGTGATTCGCAAAGAGGACTACATAAGTTCGACCAGTCTGTCTGTTCTGTCCTTAAAGGTGAAGGGGCTGGCTGCGGCCAAGAGTGGCGTGACGGTAGGCGGGGACATAGCTCCCGCCTCGTCCGGAACGCAGAGACTCGACTTTTACAGCTACGATTTTACCGTCAGTGGAACGACAGCTACCCAGAAGACTCTTTCGGTCGTCCTGCCCCTGAGCGGTGCGACGCTCTCACTGGAGATTAATCTCGTAGTCGACGGTATTCAGCTGAAACCGCCCTTTAACGGCATGTTGTCTTGCACCCTCGAAAAAGGCAAAGCCTATACGATCACCGCGACCTTTGCGGAAATCATGGAGATTACCCTGTCCGAATGGGATGCCGAGAATGGCAACAACCCCAGCCTTGGCAATCATTATCCCTATGTATCCGACGGTAATACGATTGTCATGCAGGACCGCTACGGCTTTGCGCAGGGGTATCCCCTGCATGCGCCGTGGACGCAGACTCCAGCCCATGCGGAACCCGCCTATGGTTCTAATAATTCGGGCTTGAATACTTGCGGTCAGAAGTTCATGGTGGCCAAGGTCAATGCCAAAAACAGCGAAGGCAATCAGGTGTCCATGACTTGGTACAGCGCTTCGGGGCTGTCGAATGCCTCCTATAACCCCCAAGGTCACTCGGCCTGCCCTCAATACAGTGAAAAACCGGACCAAAGCGACAAGGGTATGTGGCGGCTGCCGACCATAAGAGAGCTGAAGGTGATCTCAGATATGAGCGCCCAGGGAAAACTTACTGCCCTCAATCTACCAGCCGTAAGTTACTGGTCGGCTACCGCCCGCTCGACCGGGACTACGGTGTGGTACGTAAACTTCAGCAGCAACAACACGGGCAACGCAAGTTTCTTCGACTGCTACTATGTGCGCTGCGTCAGGGACCTTTAGCTGGGGCGCCTTAACCTTTTCGCCGGCGGCGGTCATACACAGAGGGCCGGGTTCGGAGACAGACATATGGAACAGATAAAAAGCGAGATATGGAAAAGACAAAAATAGGAAACAAGGGAATGCGGGCCTGCCACGTGGCGGGCACATGGCTGTTTGCTGCGGCCCTGCTTCTTGGCGGTTGCTCCAAGGAGCCGACAGAGGCGATGGGCGGCCCGACAGACGGTCAGCCCATGGAGATCACCCTCTCGCCCGAGTCTATGGGCGAGGTGGCGATGGATACGCGCGCTGTGGGCGGCGTGGACGAAAACAGGATAAAGGACCTGTGGGTGATTCAGTTCAACGCCGACGGTACGGCGCTCCTGCAAACGCCGCAGTATATTACGACGGTGACCAGTTGGGGAACCTCCTATAAGGTCAGGGCGAAGATCATCAAAACCTCGGACAGCAGCCTCTACTTTATCGCCAATACGGGCGACAATACGCTTTATAGCGATGTCACGACTTTGGCCGACGTGGAATCGAAGACCTTGGCGGTCACGAACGAAGCCAGTCTCGCTTCGGGAAATGCGCTGCCCATGTGCGGCTGTTATACAGGCAAGCCCTCGGCCTCAGTGTCAGATGTTGCCATGAAACGTGCCGTGGCAAAAGTGACCTTCAAACTGGCCGCCGATATTCCCGGCGGCAGCTTCGTGCCAACGAGCGTCAAGGTCTATAACGCACCCACGGCGCTGCAACCCTTCCGTGACACTTCCAAGCTCGACCCCGGGACATCGGAAGCGGATTGCTATCCCGCTACCTCGGTAGGGTTTATCGGTGAATTCGCCGATCTGACCCCGGAAGACAAGACGCTCACCGCCACGGCCAAGGAGTGCGGGTGGTGTTACCTGCCCGAGAACGGGCGCGGCACGGGCTCGGCCACCGACCAAACGCAGAAGACTGCCGCAACGGCTCTGGGCGGCGCCGAGGGTCAGGGCAACTACGCCACCTACATAGAGATCGTCGGCGATTATACCACCGACTTGGGGTATAAATATACCGGGAACATATACCGCATCTACTTAGGTGCGGACGCCGTCAGCAATTACGACGTCAAGCGCAATACCCATTATACCGTTACGGCTACCATCAAGGGGGTAAGCGAAATGGACGCCCGCATCACGATCGGAGCCGAGACGCTGAACCCTTCGCCCGATTTCTACGATTACACCGACAACCTGACCGGATGGTTCGTCTATGCCAGGACCGATGCGAGCACAATGCTCATGTCATGGCAGGATGCCCTGCTCGAATGTGCCAAGACTCCGGGGTGGCGGCTGCCGACCATGGCCGAACTGGAGATCATCTATTGCATGCGCGATACGTGGGAAGTTGCAAGTAACGGTTTTTACGACAACTATTACTGGTCGGCTACTGAGTATGACAGCAGCAATGCGTGGTACGTGTCTTTTAGCGACGGCGTCTCGACAGACACCTACATCGCTAAAAGTAGCACCCTCTTTGTGCGCTGTGTCAGGGGGATATAGCGGTCCGGAGGGGAGTTTGGATGCGAACGCGACTTAAAATAATGAAATCAATGATAGCAATGAAAAATATACTGAATCTCTCGCTGCGCGGGTGGCTTTTTGCCGCGCTTCTGATGACTGCCAGTGCGGGCCATGCCCAAAAGAAACAATATCCTTACCTTCAGGACGGTAAGATCATTGTTTGCCGGGAGGGTGCGGACGGTGTAAAGTCCAGCCTGATCCATCCTAATTGGGACAGCACGCCCTCCCATAACGAGTTGGACGCAGCCAATAACCGTTTCGCCGCCAAATTCGAGGTGGCCGCTTCCGATGTCGATACTTCGGCAACGTGGGATGACGCCGTCAATCTGTGTCCTTCCGGCTGGCGGCTGCCTACGATCCGGGAGCTTCGGTTGATATATGTCTATCGCAACGAGTTGGGTACCTTCGATCTCTCCGCCATGAGCACCGGCTACTGGTCGGCTACCGAGTCCAGTTCCGACAGCAGCAACGCGTGGTACGTGGTGTTTGACAGCGGCGAAACGGGCGGCAAATACCCTAAGATTGCTAACTCCCGTGTGCGCTGTATCCGGGATTTATAGCGGTCCGGATGGCAGCCTTACTTTTTGACACTTTATGCGCCGGTTACCATGCCCAGACAGCCCGACATGGCTGTGGGAACGCCCCGCAGACGGCGGCTCCTTCGCCTGCGGGGTACGTCTCGTCGGGGAATAAGTTCTTCACGCATGCAAACGACCTATTATGAAATCGCAAAATTCCATCTTTTCATTCAATAATCTTCTTGCTGCGGCCACGGCAACAGTCCTGCTTCTGCCCTCCGCCTGCTCGGAAGACCCGACGGCGGACAACGCCCTTTCGGGTCCTATGCTGCGCTTCGAGGTCGTCGATACGCACGGCTGGCAGACCCCGTCGCAGAGCCGCTCTGCCGGGGACGCAACGGACAGCCCGACGCTCCTGCACCCGGATATTTTCATTTTGCGAGGGGGGGGGAATTTCCGGCTGCCGACACGCTCTTCCTGCATGCGACGGTTACCGACGGCATCGAATCGGACCGGTCGGACGCGGAAGTGCCTCAGACCCGTGCCACGCCCGTCGAAGAGGACACTTTCTACGAATCGTTCGGCGTGTTGGCGTCGGCCTATACCGGATCGTGGAGCGAAACTTCTTGCCTGATGGACTATATGTATAATGTCGAAGTAACGAAGGCATCCGGCTGGACGACGAATTATTTCTGGCCGACCGGCGGCCGGAAAGTCCGGTTCTTCGCCTATGCCCCCTATGGCGGGAGCGGCATCGTGCTCTCGGACAAGACGAAGGCCGGAACCCCGACGATCAGGTATACGGTTCCGGCAGCCGTCGCCAGCCAAAATGACCTGCTGGTGGCCGCTCCTGCCGCAATGGATGGAAATACCTCCGCAACCGCGTTGCTGCCTTTCGGCCATGTGCTTACCGCCGTGCGATTCGTCACGGGCGACGACGTGCTGGCGGGCAAGATCATGAAAATCACGCTCAAGGGCGTTTACGGTTCTGCAACGCTGGCGATGGGTACCCCAGCGTGGAGCGATTACGGCAAGACGGCTAATTTTTCGCAGTCGTGCTCGGTCAATGTGGACGGTTCCGCCGATCAGGAAATAACCTTGGCCAAGGCTACTTTTATGTTGCTGCCGCAGACACTTCCGGCCGGCGCCACGATAGAAATCGTCTATACGGATAAATTGAGTAATACGCTGCGCACGCTGACGGCTTCCATTGCGGGCAGCCAATGGCCGATGGGCAAGACCGTCACCTACCGGATTTCCACGACGAGCATCTCCGTCGTCCCGACCTTCAAGGTAACCGCTCCTGATGCTTTTACCTATGCCGGGGGCCGCGAAGTTTACTCGGTCACCAGCTATGCCACTGTTTCCCGGCCCGGCGACGCCACGAAAATCGTGGCTGTGCCGTGGATAGCTGAGTTCGTCGAGGAGGACGGCAACGGGGGCTACAACGTGATCGACCGCCCCGACTGGCTTACGGATTTCACCGAAAGTGGCGTTGGAAGCAACTCATTGGGGGTAGCGTTCTCGGTTGCGATCGCAGCCCAAAAGAGCCGTGTTTCCAATCCGCATAATGATGTACTGATGGCGGCGGCTCCCGTCAGCGGTACGTATGACCTTTCAACCAAGGGCGGCACAACGCCGATGAACACGGCGAACTGCTATGTCATCAACGCTCCCGGCACCTATTCCCTGCCGTTGGTCTACGGCAATGCCGTCAAGGATGGGACGACCAATTCTTCGGCTTACACCTCACGAGCCAGCGGGAATTACGTGCTGAAGACCTTCGTAAACCACCTCGATGCACCTATCACCGATCCCTATATCTACAATAATGCAAACTGTACACCGAAAGATGTCGTGCTGGTCTGGCAGGACGAAAAAGATCTGGTAACCCGTATAGCGCTTTCCCCGGATAAACACAATATCACGTTTGTCGTAAATCAGGCCACAATCAGACAGGGGAATGCCATTATCGCTGTAAGAAACGGCAGCGGTCAGATCATGTGGAGCTGGCATATCTGGGTGACTGACTATAAACTCGGTGATGGAATTAAAACCGTAACCAATTACCAAAATGTCCAGTATAGGATGATGCCTGTAAACATCGGCTGGTGCGACGCCGCAAACAGAACCTATGATGCCCGCAGCCTGAAGGTGCGCTTCACGCAGACAATAACCGGTGCATCACAAGTCATAACGCTCTCCCAAACATCGTATGCGATCAGGATTACTGGCAATAATCCTTATTTCCAGTTCGGACGCAAGGACCCTATAATGACAGTTATACAGGAAGGTAATGAATCTGTCCAAATAAAACCTTGCTATTCTGTCAGTTATTCGTTTGCGGCACTCTCGGCGCCAGTATCCATCGGGGAGGCCATACAGAATCCACATGTGCACTATACTAAGTCGTTAGGTGCTTGGTGTGCCACCACATATTATAATCTTTGGAGCGCTAATACTGCCAAGACTGAGATCAACGATGATGCCGTCGTCAAAACCATTTACGATCCCTCGCCTGCAGGCTATCATTTACCGGCTTCGCGTGCGTTTACGGGGTTCACGTATGACGGCAGTGATATATACGGAAATGGCTTCTTGAGTACGTACTACAATTCGCCCTATACTTCGTCAGCCGATATTGCCAATAAATTCGGATGGGAGTTTTACTGCAATAAAATGACGGGTAAAGGCAGCTACGATACATCCGGTGGAACAATCTTTTTTCCAGCTTCGGGCTATCGCAGGGATACTGGTGTAGGAACTGGAATCGGTACTGCCTTCGCTTGCTGGTCGGCAGGGTGTTTTACTCAGGGGTACAGTTTTAGTCTGATTACGTCGGAAACCAGCGTTTTGCCTGGGAGGCGAGATGCCCGTGCTTGCGGTTATGCAGTGCGTCCTGTCCAAGATTAATGCTCTGTAAATGGATCTTCCCGTCAAGGCACATAAAAAGGGAGACGGAACCGGAGACGCCGATCCTCGGACCGCGGAAAAGTACCGCGAGGCTGTCGGGCTGTACGGTTCTACGGTGCTGAGCGTTCGTGCGATCTGCGCCCGTTGCGGTGTATCGTATGCGGGGTTCCGGAGCTATTTGTACAAGTACCGCCGCGACCTGCTGCTGTCGCGCCACGGCGTAGCGGTTCCTTCGGTGTCGGACGCCGCGCGTACGCGCCTGCGGGGGCGTCGGGGGCAGACTGCGGCGGCCCGTGCCAAGTACGGCGACGCGATCGCGGCCTGCGGCGATGCAAAGTATATCGAATACAACGTCTCGCAGATCGCGCACCTGTTCGGACTGAACCCTACGGGTTTGAGCAATCAGCTTCGTGCGCACTGTCCGGGCCTTCTCGAACGCCGGGAACGGGAGCGGCAACGGCTGGGTCTTGCCGACAACCAGCAGCGGGGCGTGCGTCCGTGGTGCCAGGAGCAGTACGCCGCAGCCGTCAAACTGCTTCGTACAACTGAACTTACGCTGCCGGAGGTTGCCGAGCGGTGCGGGGTCTCCTTTACCGGGCTTCGTCAGCATGTGTGCTTCTATCACAAGGATTTGCAGCAGACGCGCAGCGAATTGCGCGAGCGTGCCAAGACACAGAAAAGAAAAGGGCACGTCACGGGCAGCGGACGCCGCCACGAGCCGACGCCCGGAAGCCGCGAGCGTTACCGGGATGCCGTGCGGCTCTACCGGAATACGGCCATGACGATTAAAGAGATCGCTGAGAAACAGGGATTGAATCCGTTTTCATTCACGAGCTACCTGCAAACGTGGCACCGGGAGGATGTTTTCGCCCGCCGGGGTGCGGAGTATCGGGAGGGTGCGAGCCTTTCGCAGACCAAGCAGTACAAGAAACCCACGGCTGCCAAATACGCTCCGGCCATCGAGCGGCTGCGTGCGGAGAACCGTCCCACGTCGGAGATTGCCGCGGAGTTCGGGCTGCATCCGGAGGTCTTCCGGCAGTACCTCAAAGAGCACGAGCCGGAACTGTATGCCCGTCAGGGTATGATGCGCGCTTCGAACGGCCGCAGTGTCTCGCGGCGCAGCATGGAGAAATATGCCGAGGCCCTGCGATTGTACGAAACCTCCGGCGAGGAGCTGAAATCCATCGCCCGGCGGCTGGGGCTGAATTACAATTCGCTGGGCGGGTTCATCCGCCGCAATTTCCCGGAGCTGATCCTCCGCCGTCGTCAAAACACGGAGCAGTGCGGCGGCGATGAAACGGAGCGATCTGCGGTTCCGGCATCGCTTGCAATATGAAGCAGGATTGAGTTTGCCTGCCCGTTACCGAGCCCCGGAGTCCGAAACTCCGGGGCTTGCCGTTTTTTGTCGTAACACCTTCTTCCGTTCGCGGGGGCCGCCCTGCAACTCTGCACATATGGAATTATAAGACAGAAACGTAAAACTGAAAAATCTTGAAAAATGAAAACTCATAAGAATAAGAAGAATCCGTCAAAGAATCTGCGTTTTTTGGAGAACAGCCATTTTATGAAATTGTTGTGCACGTCGCTGGAAAGCGACTCCGGACAGTGCGATCTTGAGCGCTTGAAAGCCTCGTATGCGCGTTTCGTCGGGAGCGTGCAGCGTCTCGTGGCGTCGGAACAGTGCGCTCCGCTCGACATGCTGCACGCCCTGTCCCGTGCGCGGAACCGGTTCGTGCGGCTGCGCTCCTGCGAGGAACGGCGTCCGGCGGCGCTTGTCGCGCTTTGGGAAGGAGCCGTCTCACATCTGGAATTCGAGATGCGGATGGTCCATCTGCGTATCGAGCATCCCGCGGTTATGGATCGGCTGCCGCAGAGCGAAAACCCCCGCTCGGTGCTCTATCTGGCCGAGCCGTTCACGCCGACGGACCTCATGGAGCTGATTACGGCATTGCATAGTGCCGGCGTGGGACGGCGTATCGACGGTACCCGTGCCAATGTGGAACAGTTGGTCGAGCTGTTCTCGTGGATGTTCAACGTTCGTATCAACAATCCCATCCAGTGCCGCCGTGGAGTCATCAACCGCAAACTGCGGCTGACGCGGTTTCTGGATCTGCTGCGCAACTCTCTGATTGAAGAGAGCCAGCGATAGGCGTCGGCGCCCCTCATCCGAGGGGCGCTTTTGGCCGAATCCTTTCAGGTATCAAGTAGCCGACGCCAGCCGCTCGCCGAACGCCTCCATCTCGCGGCCGATGACCGTCTCGGAGAACTTGGCGTAGTGGCGCGTCATGTTGGTGTTCGAGTGGCCGAGAATCTTGGCCAGCACGTCGATCGGCATGCCGTACTCGACGGCCATGCAGGCGAAGGTGTGGCGTGCGCAGTGGGTGGTCAGCACCTTGTCGATGCCGCACACGGCCGCGATCTCCTTCATGTAGGCGTTCATCTTCTGGTTGCTCGGCGTGGGGAGCACCCGTGAGCGTGCAACGCATACTTCGTCGTGCTCGTAGCGGCGCAGGATTTCGAGCGTGGCCGGAAGCAGCGGGATGCGGCTCATCACGGAGGTTTTCTCGCGGGGTTTGTGAATCCACCAGCGTCCCTCGTCGTCCTGCGAGAGATGCTCGCGCCGCAGGTGGTCGGCGTCGGCGAAAGCCAGCCCCGTCAGGCAGCAGAAGACGAAGACGTCGCGGATGC
>ULWD01052233.1_pt1 | contig 15752 bp, 14 predicted proteins | sample 1960011 | NCBI WGS metagenome assembly ULWD01 (sample SAMEA4835803, study PRJEB28245) | human gut metagenome | biome: gut microbiome; material: fecal sample | place: Denmark | collected 2008 | reverse complement strand
GTAGAGCTGGCTCTGGAATCAGAGCGCTTCTTTGACCTGGTAAGATGGGGCGAAGCTGCCGAAGTACTGAATAAGTTCTATGCCGAGGAAGCTGCCGACTGCACCATCTACACGAATGCCTCGTTCACTAAGAATAAAAATGAATATCTGCCTATCCCGTTTGCACAGATGAGTGCCAGCAACGGAAACTATACGCAGAATTGTGGTAACTGGTAACCTTATAAAAAAGAAGAACATTATGAAATCAATACTGAATAAACTAAATCTGCTTGTACTGGGAACTGTCCTGTTGTTAACATTCCCGGGATGTAGCGATGATAATACTTCCGACCTGAAACTGGACGGAGACACATGGCTCACCGCCCTTGAACTGAATGATACCTATACGGGGGTGATAGACCGGACCAATAAGACCGTAACTGTGGCAGTGCCCGAAGTATACGACACTGACGCAATGAAAGTTACCGGTATCGAAGTATCCGAAGGTGCCGAGGCCTCTGTTAAGGCAGGCGATGTGCTGAACTTCTCATTCCCCCAAGTGATAAAAGTGACTAACGGAAACGTATTCCTGGACTACACCGTCAACATCAAGCATGATGAAGCGCGGATACTCTCCTTCAAACTGAATGACGCTTATGCCGGAGTTATCGACCAGACTAAACGTACCATCACCGTACGTGTGCCGAGTTCAGTCAATATCAAAAACATGGTTCCGATCATTACAACTTCGACAGGAGCCACCGTAATGCCGGCATCCGGCCAGGCTATTGACTTCAGCAATCCTGTAGAATTCACCGTTTCATATAACACCGCATCTGCCGTTTATACGGTAACGGTTATCCCGACCGATGCACCGAGTGCCGTATATGTGGGTCTGGCAGCTACACTGAACGAACTGAATCCGGAAGAAAAGGAAGCGGCAACCTGGATGCTGAACAATATTGCCAATTCGCAGTATATCTCATTCGAAGATGTGCAGGCAGGAAGAGTAGACCTGAGCGAATGTGAAATCATGTGGTGGCATCTGCATATAGACGGCGGCATCGACAACATGGATAAGTTTGAAAAGGCAGCGCCTGCGGCAATCAACGCATTGGTGAAGATGAAAGACCTTTATAACAATGGCATGAACCTGCTGCTTACCCGCTATGCTACTTATTATGCCGCCAAACTGGGTGCTACCCTGGACGGCAACAACCCGAACAACTGTTGGGGACAATCGGAAGAATCCGGTGAAATAGTGGGTGGTGCATGGAACTTCTTTATCCAGGGACACGAGTCGCACGCCCTCTACCAGAACCTGGTGATGAACAGCGGTGAAACAGATAAGGTCTATACCTTCGATACCGGTTACCGAACCACCAACAGTACGGCACAATGGCACATCGGTTCCGACTGGGGCGGCTATGCTACGAATGAAGTATGGCGTACCAATCATGGCGGTGTCGATCTGGGTTATGGTGGCGATGGTGCTATCGTGGCATGGGAATATCTGCCTAAAGACTCTCGCGGAGGTATCGTATGTATCGGCTCAGGATGTTACGACTGGTATGCTTACGGCATAGATGCTTCAGCAGACAAGTATCATGGCAATGTAGCCAAACTGACAGAGAATGCAATTGACTATTTAACGGGTAAATAAAACTAATATATGAAAACAATGATATATTCACTCACACTGGCTGCTCTGATGATCACTTCTTTCAGCAGCTGTAGCGATGACAATGATCCGGTTTTAACTCAGAAAGACTGGGACGGAACCACCACTTATTTTGCTTCGGCAGATGCCATGAAGTTCGATACATACTACAAGCCATCTGTCGGTTATGTAGGCGATCCGATGCCTTTCTATGATCCGCAGGCAAAAGATTTCAAGATTATGTATCTACAGGAATACCGTCCGAACCAAGCAGGCACTTACCACCCGATATGGGCGGTAAGTACTCAGGACGCCGCTTCATACACATCTATGGGTGAACTGATTTCTTGCGGAGGATTGTCGGAGCAGGATGCCGCTATCGGAACGGGTAGTACTATTTATAATCCTTCGGATAAATTGTACTATACCTTCTACACAGGTAACAAATATCAGCCTACTTCTTCCGAGAACGGTCAGGTAGTGATGTATGCCACCTCACCCGACTTCAAGACCTGGACCAAGAATCGCACTTTTTATCTGAAGGGTGACACTGACGGGTACAGCAAGAATGATTTCCGCGACCCCTTTGTTTTTGAAGGTGAAGATGGAAAATACCACATGCTTATTTCCACTACTAAAAGCGGCAAAGGTGTACTGGCCGAATATACTTCTACAGATATGAAGGCCTGGGAACATGCAGGTGTATTCATGACCATGATGTGGGATCGCTTTTATGAATGTCCCGATGTCTTCAAGATGGGAGACTGGTGGTATCTGGTCTACTCGGAGATGCATGCAGCCGTACGCAAAGTTCAATATTTCAAGGGACGTACACTGGAAAAACTGAAAGCAACCACCGCCAACGATGCCGGTATCTGGCCCGACAACCACGAAGGTTTCCTTGACTCACGTGGCTTCTATGCAGGCAAGACGGCTTCGGACGGAACCAACCGCTACATCTGGGGATGGTGCCCCACCCGCTCGGGCAATGACAATACTGCCGTAGGAGCTTCTCCGAACGAACCGGAATGGGCAGGAAGCCTGGTTGCACACAAAGTAGTTCAGCATGCGGATGGTACTTTGACTTTAGGCTTAGTAGAAGGTATCAGCCAGAAATATGCCACCGCCTCTACTGTAAAAGTGATGGAGAAGAGTAGCGGAGTATCAGAAAGCAACGGTAACTATACTCTGACGGATAATGCTTATATCCTATTCAATCGCTTAAATGTAAACAACAAGATTTCGTTTACCGTAAAGACGGCAGGCGATGCAGATAGATTCGGTATCTCTCTGGTACGCGGTACGGACTCCAAAAAGTATTATACCATTGTAGTGAATCCGGAAGACAACAATAACAAGCGAAAGATAAACTTCGAAGAAGAAGGTGAAGAAGGTAAAGGATTCATCGACGGAATAGACGGGTATCTGTTCGACAGACCTGCTGATAATACTTATCATGTAACTATCTGTACGGACAACTCTGTCTGCGTGGTTTATATCAATGATAATGTGGCTTATACAAACCGCATATATGGTATGCAGAAGAATCCATGGTCTATTAATAGTTATTCGGGAACGGTGGAAGTCAGCGCTGTGAAGGTTAGCTATTACTGAGTTAATTCACCACAGAGTAACACTGAGTTTCACAGAGTTCTATAAGAGTTTCACATACCACGTAACCATCTGTGTGACAACGCACTTGGTGTTTCATCACGATCAGTCGTAATGAAACACGAGTTCAGTCCTAGTGGGAGGTACCTTCAGTCCTAGTGGGAAGTGCCTTCAGTCCTAGTGAGAAATACCCTCAGTTTAATATAGTGAACGAATCATTGGATTGTTCATATCAGACTTACTAAAGTTTGTAGGCCAACAAAGATTAAGAATAAAAAAACGCATTGCCAGATAATGATTGCCACTTTATAGCAATCATTATTTGGCAATGCGTTTACAATATTTTGATTAATCACTGAAAGTCATACTTCGCCGCACATGCATAACCTTCTTCATACAAATCAGTCAATTTCCTGATATCCCGTTCGATACGGTCGACTGTTACAGGTTTCTGCGGACGGATTACAGTAATCTCTCCTGCCGCTTCCATACGTTCCACCATTTCCAACTGCTCGTTGTACACACGGCAACGACGGCTTAAAGCCTCACGCACTTTCGGGTATTTACGGTACAGGAAAGAAGGTATATGTATGTCCTTTGCTTCTTTACGATAACCATGATTACGGGTAAGCACTACCACATTATGGGTAAATCCCTCACTCCTGGCACGCATCAGCGGAATACTGTCGACAATACCTCCGTCAAGCATCGGCTCATTATCCACATAAGCAATAGGGCAGACAAAAGGCAGGCTGCTTGAAGCACGCACAATGTCAATCACACGATGCTTGTCCCGTTTCTCCTCAAAATAGTTAGCCTCACCCGTCACACAATTTGTAGTCACCATTTCATAGCGCTCCGGACAAGAGAAATACGCTTCATAATCATAAGGAAGAATGTGTTCGGGAAATTCCTGGAACAGCAGATCGAAGTCCATAATATTACGTTTCTTCAACAAATATTTCAACCCGATATACTGATATTTCTCCAGTAAGTCAATGTTACTGTACTTGGCACGTCCGCGCTGGCCGGACATATAAGAAAGTCCATTACATGCTCCGGCACTGACTCCGATAGTATAGGGGAAGCGGATGCCACGGTCCATAAAGCTGTCCAGCACGCCACAAGTGAAGACACCACGCATGCCGCCGCCTTCAAGAACCAATCCTGTCTGGGGTTTGATATGTATCTTTTTCTCCATAATTATCTGATAAAACGCTCCAAAGATAGCTTTTGTTTCCGAAATCTCCCTATCTTTGTGCCAGTAACAATCATTTAATATCAATTTAATTATGATGAAAAAGTCAATACTTATTGCCACTTTAGGCTTATTGAGTTTCAATGTGTCAGCACAGGACACTCCGAAAGCGGAAGAAGGCTTCATCTTCACAACCGTTAAAGAAAACCCGATTACTTCCGTTAAAAACCAAAACCGTTCCAGCACATGCTGGAGTTTTTCGGCTCTTGGTTTCCTTGAAAGCGAATTGCTGCGTATGGGCAAAGGCGAATATGATTTATCAGAAATGTTTGTGGTGCACCACACCATGATGGACCGCGGCGTGAACTACGTACGCTATCACGGTGACAGTTCTTTCTCACCCGGTGGAAGCTTCTACGACATCATGTTCTGCCTGAGAAACTACGGTCTTGTTCCGCAGGAAGCTATGCCGGGCATCATGTACGGTGACACATTGCCGGTACACAACGAGTTGGATGCCGTGGCCGGTGCTTACGTAAACGCTATTGCCAAAGGCAAACTGACCAAACTGACTCCGGTATGGAAGAAAGGCCTTTGCTCTATCTATGATACTTACCTCGGCAAGTGTCCCGAAAACTTCACTTACAAAGGAAAAGAATATACTCCGAAGACATTTGCCGAATCCCTCGGAATCAATCCGGACGATTACATATCTCTGACTTCATTTACCCACCATCCATTCTACACTCAGATGAACATCGAAATTCAGGACAACTGGCGCAACGGCCTTTCTTATAACCTGCCTTTGATGGAATTCATGTCTGTTATCGACAATGCCGTTAACAACGGTTACACTGTAGCTTGGGGTAGCGACGTCAGCGAAAGCGGTTTCACTCGTGACGGTATAGCCGTTATGCCCGATGCGGATCGTGGTGCCGAACTCACCGGTTCTGACATGGCACGCTGGACAGGTCTTACTGCCGCCGACAAACGCAAAGAACTGACTTCCCGTCCATTACCGGAAATCACCGTAACTCAGGAAATGCGCCAAACAGCATTCGACAATTGGGAAACTACCGATGACCACGGTATGCTTATCTACGGTATAGCCAAAGACCAGAACGGTAAGGAATACTACATGGTAAAGAACTCCTGGGGTACCAACAACAAATACAAAGGTACTTGGTATACTTCTAAACCTTTCGTTGCTTACAAAACTATCAATATCCTGGTACACAAAGATGCAGTGCCCAAAGCATTGCTGAAGAAGCTGGGAGTTAAATAAGTGATTAGTGGTGAGTGATTAGTGCTGTGCTGTCATTGCCGCATGGTACTAATCACTTATCACTCACTACTAATCACTATTTCATCATCCTACTGTTAATATATTCCGTAAACTGATCCTTATAATTCTCTCCTACCGGAATATAGGTCTCTCCAAAAACGATGCGCAGGCGAGAAACTTCCGTTATCTTTTTCAAATTGACAATATAAGAACGATGTACCCGCATAAACTGAGAGGGGGGCAAAGTTTCTTCCAGACGCTTCATGCTGAGTAAAGGCATAATGGGCTTAGCCTCTCCTTCTACAAAGATACGTACGTATTCGCTCATTCCCTCAATATATTTAATATCTGCCAAGTTGATACGCGTAACGCGATAATCACTCTTCACAAACAGAGTACCGTCATTGAAAGAAAGTTCGGACGGAGTTGACGGTGGAGCAACTGTTCCATGACCTTTGGTGCGGAATTCCCACCATTTATACGCTTTGTCCACCGCCTTCAGGAAGTCTTGAAAGCCAAACGGTTTCAGCAGATAATCCAGTGCATCTACTTTGAAGCCTTCGACGGCATACTCCGAATAAGCTGTTGTGAAGATAACCAACGGCTTTTCCGTCAGGGAACGCACAAAGTCCATCCCATTCAGGTCGGGCATATTGATATCAACAAACATCAGATCAATCTTCTGTGCGGAAAGAATACTCATAGCATCGAAAGCGTCTTGGCAGGAAGCTACAAGATTCAAAAAAGGTACACGGGAGATATATCCCGTCAGTTGGGTAAGAGCCAACGGCTCATCATCAATAGCTATACAATTTATCATAATATACCTCCATTCTGTATTAACTCACCGGCACAAGCAACTGCACATCAAAACAATCGGCCGTATCATCAATAGATAGTTTATAACGCTCACCGAACAACAGACGCAAACGCTTGCGGATATTATCAAGACCGATACCGTGGTGCTGATCTTCGGACCTATAATAATTACTGTTGGAACAAACGAAATGAATTTCCTCTCCCACCACCTGCAAACAGACTGATACGAATGAAGCATGCTGATAACTGACACCATGCTTAAAAGCATTCTCTACAAACGAAACGAACAATAGGGGTGGTACTTGTACTTCGCCCGTATCCGTAGGAAAAGACACATCTATCCGCACTTTATCCGTATAGCGGATGCGCATCAGCTCTATATAATGATTGAGGAACTGCAACTCCTTGGAAAGCGATATCAAGCGGTTATTCGATTCATAAAGCACATAGCGCATTAACCGTGAAAGTTCGACAATGGTTTGTTTGGCCTTCTCCGTATCAATATCCACTAATGCATGTATATTATTGAGAGTATTCATGAAGAAGTGCGGATTTATCTGGTATTTCAGATAATCCAACTCCGTCTGAAGATTGTTGTGCTCCAGTTCTTTCATAGCCTCCTGATCGCGTACTGACTTAAAAAACAGCTTAACAGCAATGTTGAAACTGAACATAAGCAAAGCTATCAGCATGCGCCCCAGAAAAGGACCACGAAACAGGGGCACAAAGAAAGGCATCTCTTCGAAAGGCGGACGTGGGAAGTCAGAATGCCGAGGATCAGGACGTCCCCCCCGTACAGACGGTATATCCGGCCCCGAAGGCTTACCGGGAGCATCATGCTCTCTCGGCCCGGGCCCTTCCTTTCCCCGGTCGCGCATTCTCTGTTCTATTTGCTGCCGCTTCATGACAGGACGACTGGGAGACACCATATCCACTACCCAGAAAGTGAACGTAGATAATAATATGGCAACTACTACATACACTACCACTTTCTGCTTCAGGAAAAGGAAAGGAGCAAGCACACGATTATTCAATAAGAAAAGGAAAAAGAATGGCAACACATTGAGCCATAAAATAAAAACTCCTTTCCATCGCATCACTTCCACCTTACCCGATAAAAGTTCGAAGAAATTGCTTACCACCGGCACCATCAGTACGATAAGCCACACAGCAATGTAGATCATCATTTCCGGCAGGTAACGTTTATAGGTAGCACGGGCAAACACTTTCTTCATGGTTTGTTTCCTTTTTAGAGATGTCATGGCAAATATAGCCGACTTTCGATTAACTGACAAAAGAAATAGACGAGGAGGAGCTTTTCATCGGCAAAGTTCTCATTACCAATGCCAACCACCTCCGCCACCACCAGGACCTCCGGAAGATACGTTTCCTACCGAAGTCACCATACTGCTGGGCGTAAAAGTCGCTACCTGTGAACCTGTTGTATAGGTGCCACCAACAGTCAGTCCATAGAATTCAGTACCTCCGGTCACCGAACCGCCTGTATAAATCGTATAAGTGGTGCCCGATGCCAACTTCGAACTGCTGAACAACAATGTCATTTGCGAATAAGCACGGGGAATAGTGTAAGACATCACCTGATCAGAACCTTGAATACTCAAAAGCGTACCTTTACTACCCGAACCGCCATAGATAACCGTGCGTTGTGTACAAACGCTGGACGTGGGAGTACTAGTGCCGCCACCGATTCCCAAGATAGTTCCTCCTGTTATCTTAAAAGTATTCTGATCGCAGTCAAATCCTTCCTCGGGAGATGTAGTACCGATAGAGACAATCGTACCACCGGTAATAGTCAGGGTACCGTTAGAATCGACACCATCATTTCCACTGCTGTAACAATAGATATTACCGCCGTTGATAACAATGCTTTTAGAAGCATTCATACAGTCATCATAAGAATAGACGCTGACGTCACCACCATTCACCGTAAGGGTACTTTTACTTTCAATCCCTTCACTTCCTTCACCACCCGGGGTCTTCACCCAGATAGTACCGGAATTGATAGTCAAATTACCGTCTGCTTTAATGCCTTTGGCGGAGGAATCCAGACGATTATAGACATACTGTTTACCGGTAGTAATAATCTTCACCGTACTATTATCGATACTCAGAGTTCCGTCGCAATTAATACCTTTACCGGCAGCACCCGTACTTTTGACTAAAAGAGTAGTACCATTCATCACTAGGTTACCATCACATTTGATACCTGCGGCAGAACTCAGATCATTGTCTTCATAGACCGCAGAGCCCGAAGTCAGCAGAATCAACTGCCCCCCACTGAGCGTGATGTCCGTTTCCGCCTTTACCGCTTTAGAGGCATCCCCAGAGATGTCAGCCTTGATAAGTCCGCCTCGTATATCAATGAATCCTTTTTCACAGTCCAACCCATCACCGGATGCTTTCACCTTCAAGATACCACCACCAATAATGATTTTATCATTCGTATGAATTCCATCTTTCACGGCAGAAGCTACGGTAATATTGCTGCCGCTACGCAAACGCACATAGTCGTCACTACAAATACCATGCTTGTAATTACCTGTCACAGTCAGTGCACCCGTACCGCTAAAAATAAGTTGTCCTTCACTAAAAAAGCATCCTTTTTCATCTTCGCCCGTTACGGTGGAGTAAGAAGAAGCATCTGCCAGATAGTTCTCCGTTTCCGTCTTCACTTCTACAAAAACACGCTTGCCGGACTGGATATTGATTGCCGCCCCGCTGTCATTAGTCAGCGAAACACCCGCAAGAGTCAGTTTAAACTTCTTATCACTGTATACCTTGAAAGAGCCGTTGGATGCCGAACCACTAAGCACATATTCTACACCTGCTACGGATGCATTTACTGTGACATGTGCTCCGTTTGTGGTTACTGTAACCCCACTCACAGAGCCTGTCACCGTTGCCGAACCATTAGCATATGCTATTTGTATGGAAGAAGCGAATGATGAATTCTCTATAAAGTCATCATATTCGTCATCATTCTTGTCGGTTATGATAGTTTCAGCTATTTCAACATATGAATTATCAGCTATATCTTCCCACGAAACATCAAAGTCAAGTAATGTACCCGAAGCATCCGAACTGCCTGAACTTCCACCGGGGTTCGTTCCCCCATCCGTTTCGTTCTCTCCCCAATCATCAAAAGGACTATCAGCACTACACGCGACACACAAGCAGAAACACACTGCATAAATCCCTATTTTCTGTATTCGTTTCATTTCCATCATTTATTTATGTGACTAATAAATCATTCACTTAAAACTTAAACGTATATCCCGCACCTACTACGTGCCCGTTCGTCTCATCATCATCTGCATGATTCTGATACCGATAGAAAAAATCGAGCGAATTCTTCTTATTGATTTTGTATCCGGTACCCAGTGTCCAGCGAGTTTTATCCAGTGCCCAACTATCGGACATGGAATGATATAATTCACAAGAAGCATAAGGTGCAAAACGAGATTTACCCCCGGTATAACAGAATGTGACGAAAGTATGTATGAGTGAAGCGGATTGATTTGATTGAATATCAAATGGTTACATTCAAAGTGATCGAAAAACAAAATGTACCGATGGTTCTGAGTTGCTTCCGACTGGGTGAGTGAAGGGTAAAACGGTGATCGGCAGGAATGGCCGACTGATGACTGGTTGGGTGTGATGTCTGGAAGATGATAATGAAATGGACATAAAAATGGAAGCAATAGAGGCGGTGTAATTGAATTTACTCCGCCTCTATTGTCTTTATTACATTGAGAATAAAAGAGGCTCACATTTGCTTGGAACGAATGATTTCACCCTGTTTGATGATTGCTCTTTGGGTTTGATATACTGAGATGTCTTTCCACTTGGCGTTTCTTAGAGTATTGTATTTTACTCCAATTAGTTCAGGTGTCAGTATAGTATATATAGCCGCTATACTTCCAAAATAATAGTCTTTCTTCTCAAAGATGAGATGTACATGAATTATCTTCTCCATAACTGTATATTTGCATATATTATAAAACAAAAATAGTGCATATAATAAATATATGCAAGTATTGTCTTTGATTTAGCTGAGAAAAAGCACAAGTAATATCAAGATAGATGTTTGTGTCTTTCATTTCTTAATTTTCTGTTAAAAATAGCATTGGATATACATTAGGATATACACTTGGATATACAGTGAAATTTTTCAAACGCATGTTTTTGGAGAGTTTGGATATACAAATTAGGGTGTTTTGATGACGTATTCAGATAGGTATAAAGACAAAAAAAATGCCGTTTTGTGCAGTTTTTGCAGTATTGGGGTATACATACGGACAGGGGTATTTGGATGAAGCGGGCTGTGACAGTCTGATTATCAAATATTTATGAGTAAATCTGATTGTTATATAAACAAAAAGTTATATATTTGCGGGTGTTACAGTAGGATAATGGTATTATTTTATAGATGTTCCTTCCTGATTGGAACAAGGGTGAATTGATTGTTGAATAAGCTCCCGGTAATTTGGCCGGGAGCATTAACTATAAATTGAAATGCTAATTAAGTGGTACTTTTAGCGGTTCCATTTTAGACCAGATACATCAAAATTAAAGACAGGTCTACCTTCCTGATATAATGGAACATCAATTTTAATCTCTTTTGCGCCTTTAAGCTTCTTAATTAATGAAGCTGACTGCTCAATAAAAGCATACTTTGAATCTCCATCAGAGCTACCACTAAAATAATACTTAACAGGTTCTCCACCGTCAAATTTGAAACGTACATATTCATTACGAGAAACAGAGTTCATTATTTGCCCTTTGCTTATTTGAAGAACAACTTCATTTTTATTATTTATGTTTCTGACAGTTAAGTATAAACATGAACCACCATTGTAAGGGAACTTAAATTCATGTATGTCAGTAGAAGTACATGTGGCAAAATACATCATCTTTTCACTCATTTCATCTTTCTTTTCGCTATATGACCAATTACTATTTTCTATGGTTTCTTTGTCTACTACATTAGAATCTACGGATTGTGTTAAATCTATATCTGGTATTTTCTTAGCATCATCTGAATTGCTTAATGGCCCTCCTATAAAAGCTGCAACAAGCCAAATAGAGATATAAATCACGCAGGATTTTCCTCTTTTTCGTTTTTCTTTATTACTCATCCAAAAAAGTGATGCTTTAGGATTGAATAATCCGATAATAAATAAAATAAATGCAGCCGTGCTTAAAAGCATAAAAATAGTACTCATAATATTATATTTAGAAATTAATAATATAGAAAAATTCACTGACATTCCTCAATACCTCATATCTATATTGCAAGTTACATACCATTGACTAACTTGATTATCAATACGATTACATTTTCCCAGCCGATGATCTCTTTGAAGTGGTGGCGTAATCATTTGACTACATTGATACTTTTAACAATCTGAGCCATTTGCCGTTTTATAACATCCATATCATCTTCCAGTTGATTCACTTTATCGTAATATGTTTCGTTGAGATTGGGCATTTTAGCACTGAAATACCATTCTGCATGAAGGATTGAGTTTATTTCCTGCTCTTCCAAATTAAAATTAGGATAATTGACCTTATCAATGTTATCTGACATGCACACAATAAAGCCGTGCTTACTGAATCTGTTTTTAACCCGCTTAATATATGAGCGTCCATCGCGATCACTCACAACGTAAACATGCCGGTCTGGCATATCTTGCCACTCTGAACGTTCCAAGAGTCTGACAACGACATAAGAACTATCTAATAATGTAGGAGACATACTTTCTCCTTTAATATGGACACAGAAGTATCTGCAACCATCATGTACCATAGAAGAAGGCATTTTTATAGTATCCACTACTTCTAAATAATCAGGATTATCATATCCGCAACATCCTGCGGCAACAGAAATGTCAACCAATGGAATAGAAACAAAATTATCATCTTGGACAGGTGTGGATATTGTAGATACAGTATTGGTAGCCACAACTTCATGACGAAGCATTTCTCCACGACCTGTAATTAACCAATCTGCATTTAGTTCTGGATGAGTTCGTAGTATATTCTCTATAATATCAGAACCTATTGATCCATTGTTTTTAACCATTTTACTGAAATAACTATTTGAAAGTCCTAATTCTGTAGCTAATTTATTGAAAGTCATGCCAGAACACGTAATATATTCAGATAACCTTCCAATTGTTTTCGTAATATTTTCACTTTTTTCTTGCATAATTCGTAAAATAGTTAGATATTTGCAAAGTCTTCCAATTTGAAAGACGCCCCAAATATAACGAATTAACTTAAAAAACAGAAATACAATGGCAGAAAAGAAAAGATTCATTGAAGCAAGTACAGAGTTGCAAGAAGAGATAGCAACAAAGTTTGAAGTGACCACACGGACAGTACGTTCGGCACTGAATCACGAAACCAATAGTCCATCGGCTAAGATTATCCGGGCTTATGCCCTGAATCATGGCGGAAAATTGTACGAGGTTAAACTGGTGGATAATCCGTATGAGCAAGTGATAACCCTTTAATATTCTATAATTTAAATGTGATGGCTACAAATGTAGCAAAACTCTTCCGGTTCGGGATGGATAGGGAGAGACTTTTTGAAAGATTATTAACTCATAAATTTAGATAGTGATATGAAAGAACTCAGAATGATTCAGAAAGTGGCCGGTGTAGCGGGGTTGTGCTATGGGCTATGGCTTGGATGCCGTACGGATGCGAGTGATGAGGATGGGCGCAATGCATTTGTGATTATTGTGCTGGTGTTGGTTATACTGCTTTCGTTGGCAATGATGAAGGCGAAAGCGGCACAGGAGTAAAGGAAAAGGAGCAAGTACAGACCTTCCCCGGTTTTCAGGATAGCCATTGTTGGTCATGGTGGGTTTTCAATAAGATTAGGATGAGAGGGAAGCAGCTACAACCCCGGGGCGGTGCCGGGGCTTGCACAAATTGAAAAAAGAGAAACGATATGCCTCAGTATAAAGATAACATATTAGTGGTTACTAAGGATGAGCTACTGGCTGCCAGGGATGAGAATGGAAACCCGTTCTTCAATAACTGGGTACATCTAAGCACAACCTTGTATCGTTATAAAGATAAGGCTTACGGCCTTAAGCGCATCGGTCGTGGCGGTGGCAAGGGCAATCCCGTATTCATCGCCTTCGATTCGCTAAGCGAAGAGATGCGGGATGCCATCGGTGATCCGCGTAAGGATGAACACGTGCTGATGCGTTTCTTTGAAATAGACCAGGCAGCAGTGACATACTTTAACGGTGTGCGCGTCAAGACCGGCGGACTGGATGACGATAAGAAACGTGAATACGTGACTAACGCCTCGCTGCTGAATGCCGCCATCTTGCTGGCGCAGGCCCGGCGCATGGAGTGGACCAGCAAAGGAAAAACAGCCATGCGAAGTCTTGACACTACTGTTTGTGAGGACTTACTTTCATTTAAACCAATCTTGAAGAAACGTTTCCAGCGTAATTTTGATCTACCGGAAAACATAAAGCGTCTGATTGACAAGTATCGCCAATACCGTGATCTGGAGGGAGAAGAACGTTATGACTTCCTGATAAATGGCCAATACGGCAATAAGAATGCCGCCATCAAGACCAGGCAGCAGATGGAGCTACTGGAAAGCATGTTCATGAGCCAGAAATTCAAGCCTACCCCTACCGAAGTGGCACGCCAATACGACGCCTTTCTGGGCGGTTATGTCGAAGTCATCAATTGCAGCACGGGCGAGGTATATAACCCGAAGGAATTCGGGAAACTCAGCATGCGCACCATCACCGGGTATCTGGGTGAATGGCAAAGTAAGATTGCTACTTACAGCAAGCGTGCCGGAAACCGCCAGCAGTTCATCAGCAAGTTCATACCTTATGCAAGTATGGAACATACGGAGTTTGCCGGAAGCATCATTTCAGTGGATGACCGCCAACCGCCCTTCTGGTATGCCAAAGGGAAACGTATCTGGTTTTATTGCGGTGTTGATTTAGGTTCGGAAGCGATTACTACTTGGGTATATGGAAAGAGCAAAGAAGGTATTATCGTTGATTTCTACCGCCAGATGGTACGCAATTACGCAGAATGGGGCATGCGCCTGCCTGCCGAAATAGAGTGTGAAAGTTCACTGAACAGTAGTTTCCGTGAAACCCTGCTGAGCGAAGGTGCCATGTTCCAGCATGTGCGTATGGAGGCAAACAAGGCACGCGGTAAGCGTTGTGAACGTTACTGGAAAGACTTGCGATATGGAGTCGAAAAGGAAAGGTTCGGTTGGATAGCGCGTCCGGGTGCATTGAGTGAAAGTAACCAGATGTCGGATGAGAAGACACCCATCATACCTTATGACGAACTGGCAATGGATTGCCTGAAGGACATCGTCACCTGGAACAATACGCCGCATTCACAACAGGATAAGTATCCCGGAAAAACCCGTTGGGAAGTCTTCCTGGAGAACCAGCATCCCGATCTCCAACCCATAAACTGGAACATGATATTGCCCTATATTGGCAAGAAGACAGAAACCAGTTGCAATTTCGGTACCATCAAGTTGCAACGCAAAGAATTCTTTTTGGGGCTGAACGGCAAGATATCACGGGGTGACGAACTCATCAGCCTGATGGAACTGGTGGAAGGCAAGGAAGTGGATGTGTACTGGCTGGACGGGAATAACGGTGAAGTGCTCAAAGCGTTGGTCTACCTGCGTGACGGTAGCCGGATGATGTGCGAGGCTTATCTGAAACCTACTTTCCACCGTGCCAAGATAGAGCAAACCGCACAGGATCGTGAAAACATGGCTATCGTGATGGCATACATAGAAACCATCAACGGATATGTCAGCCGCCGCAAGGCAAGCATCGAACGGGTACTGGTGATCGACCGTCGCGAAAAGACCCTGAACAACAAATTCTCCATTGCCGGAATCAACACCCAACGGTATAACGTAGACCCGCTGGAAGAGACGGAGGCACTTCCGGAACCGGAAGAAGCCGTCACCCGAAACGAGAATGCCGAATATGAGACAGCCGAAGTGCTGGAACTTTCTCAAAAGGATTTTGAAACGCCTTCAAAACCCGTTCAAATCCCTCCCATGCAGAAACGGGGGCTCATTTCCAGAATAACATCAGCAAGTAATTTTTAAAACATACAGACCATGATTGAAATCAGTGAACAATTAAAGGATA
>ULWD01047429.1_pt1 | contig 15845 bp, 19 predicted proteins | sample 1960011 | NCBI WGS metagenome assembly ULWD01 (sample SAMEA4835803, study PRJEB28245) | human gut metagenome | biome: gut microbiome; material: fecal sample | place: Denmark | collected 2008 | reverse complement strand
GCAGATATATAATACCATTCTTTATCAGATACAGATCTTCAGTTTCTGCTATGGTTATGTACTTTTTGGGGTCTTTAAAAAATTCTTCATAGGTTACTTTCATAATAAATTTTCCTTTCTGGTATAAATAAAGGACCTAAGCGGTTTTGCTTAGATCCTTTATTTTATCTACAAATGAATTATAAGACTTCAGTTGGCTTATCTGTTAAAGTCCCATCTATTGCTTTAAACACAACAGATTCAGGCACCTGAATCTTCTCGATTATGTATTTGGCGCTGCTAAGAACATCTTTCATTTCTTCAAATGTTAAGTGATGCTTGAGAAGTACCTCTATAATTTCGTTCTGAATGTCAAGTTTGTTCATAATGTAAACCTCCAAATCAATTTTATTTACCATTTATAGTGTAAGTATGAGCATATAATACTTCAATTGTTTGGTTTAGATATAGCTTACTGTTAGATATGGTTGGCTGTTATGCAGAAGCTAGTTGCTAATTACTGCTAAAGGAAAGAAACTACCGTCTTTCTTGACATATCTTTTATTGAGAACATGAGTGTTCCTCATTTAAGTGAATAAATTTGTGGCTTTGGGATTGTAACATTTATCAGAGGAGTAGAATCTTTCTTACTCATTAGCCCTCTCCTATTCCATCACCTTTTATAAGACCACGATAATAATTACGCATGTCATCAATGGAGATGTCTTTCGTACAGCGTTCAACATCTGTATAGCCCTCTCTCGCATGAATCCAAGGCATCTCTGTATGCGTCAAGCACTCCAAGTCAAATCCAGAGTACTTGCCATATGTTCCTAAAATTCTGTGTAAAAATGTGTCTGTGGAGTCATCTATCTTTTCAGTCATACTGCTAAATAGAGTTGTTGGTAAATCATTAAATTCAAATCGTTTTGTACTATCCCATAATACTCTGCTTACTGGGCCATGCACCCATGCTTCAAAAGATGCAGTGCACAGCTGACTATTAAATATAGCATAATGCCATGCCTGTGCATAGTAGCACAGTTTCTGTAATTTCTTTTGATCGCAAGTAACATGTTGTAAGAACCAATTTGCTATATCGTATATAGAATAATTTCTTTGCAATGTTTTATCTTCTTCATGTGAAAATAGATTTGTTTCATTTGTATTCTGCATAAAATCACCTCAATGTATCATTCATTAGATTCAGTTAGGATTTCAAAAATGTAGCTTAATTACCTATCTTTCACTTGGATAGTTGCGCTATAAATTCATAATAAGGAAGACACTGTACCATCTTGCCCTTATCTGTTTGCCATGATGTCCTTAGAGATTGAGACAATCTAACACAAGCATACTCTCCTGCTAAAAGATCAAAACACTCTCCATGATTGTTACTGATTGTGAACTCTACTGCAATGCCTTTGTCTGGATTAACATAGTCAATTTCCCTATCCACATCATTGACAACAGTCTGGAACTCAAAAGCATTTGTTGGCAGCAAGCCTCTACAATGGCATTCGACAATACCACCGAGAAGAGAACCCGAGAGCTTCATTGATTCATCAAAGCCTAATGCTTCTTTTACAAGAGCAATAAAGAACATCGGGTGCGCAATTGTAACATTAATACTTCTAAAGAGTGACTCCTTAGTAAATATTTTGGCTTTCTTTTCATCTGAAGAATAAGATGTAAGCATTGCTTCCAAATCTCCAAATGTCTTTTCTTCGCCAACTTCAAACAAACGTATCAGTTTGCAATTACTCAGAAAAATTAAGGCCTGTATAATAGTCTGTATATTAAGTCTACTAAAGGCTGCATAGTATTTGTCGACAATGTCCCTGATATCCTCAACATGTGATTGACATGCCTCTGGGTAAGAGAATCTTAGTGCATTGTACAACATATCATTGGACCTAAATTTAGCATAGGATGTATGATTGCGCAATGTTACTAGTGTTGCAAAAAGCACATCTAAAAGCACCTGTTCATTCAAATCATCAACATTATTATTTAATATAAGATTTACAGAATGATAATTTGATATAACAGTTTCTTCAAGACATGTATGTAAGTACATGCATAGGCTATCCATATTATAAAACTTATCTACGTTGATTAAGAACTCTATATAGTTTTCCTCTGTTGCCTTATCATACTGTTTGTATAAAAGCCATTCAGAATAATTAATGAAATCAGCAAAGACATACTTTGCACAACTGCTAAATGATTTACCTATCCATGACTTAATTGCAAATGATTGACTACCTGTAAATACTATATGAACATTAGTTGTTCTATATCTACGCGATTCAACAGCAATACCTTCAACGAAGAGATCTGCAGAATTAATATAAGTTAACTCATCTATGATATAAATCACTTCTTCATTATTCTGGATGCTTTTCAATATTGCAGTATATAAAGCATTCTGATCAGCCTCTCTCATCATTTTTGCATCATAATACTTTGATAATGGTAATTCCTCATTAAGCTGCAATAGAGCTACTGTCTTACCACACTTACGCGGACCTAGTAGTGCTGTTATGAAATAATTCTGAATACCTGAAATTAGTTCCTTGTAAAATTTACGTTTGAAAGTGTATTTCATTGAATAAGTCCTCTCTTCAAAGTACGCTGTAGTGTTCATTTGTTTATTATCACCTCCTAGTATATCACAAATTACACTATTAGTCAATAAAGTGCCCTCTGCTACCTGAACATATCAGATAAATAGAGAAGTTGTTACAGATGTATTATGCTTTGTGACTGTATGTCGCATAAATTGTGTCAACTCATGTGCATAAATCTCGTCATTCAACTCTGTTAAAAAGCTATTGATAAGTTCATGCATGTTTGTATATGGGTTCATTTTTTCAATATCGGTATTCAAATGCAAATTCATGCTACTATAGTTGGACTGCAGCTCAGTAGCATTGCAACATGCATTTTGCATACTACCATCACGCAAAATTTGCAACAGCATTCCCTTGCTAGCTTTATATTTATCCCAGTCTTCAGCTAAACCAATTCGTAAATGTTCTTGTAGCTTTTCATAAATCGCCTTCTTTGACAGCTTATCTGAAACTTGCTCAAAATGCATTAGAAGCCATAATTCAAATATTGGATTAGACACAAAGATTTTATACACATATCTGCTGCTAAGAACGTCATTAATAAGTCTTTGTATATCAGAGGGCGCATCACAATCGAAAAGCAAACATAAAGTGTAATTCCTATATGCCCTGTATTCATTCTCCATTGCTTCATTTGCATAATCTAGCACTCTCTGAGCATTACTACCTACATTCGCTTGCAATACAATAACATCTGTTGTATCAGAATGCTTGTTCAGAATGTCCGCGAATATCTGTACATAGTTAAACTCTGTAGACCCTTCACAAAAGAATATCAAATGCCCTATGTGCTCTTTCAGCTTTGGTCGTCTTTGCTGAAAATTATGTCTCATCTGAGCGCCTCCTAATAGTTGGAACGCCCATAAAGCGTCCTCCTAAATACCTAGAGCTGATACTTGCATCAGACTGACTGAGCTCATAGTCTGCTAAAGACTCCACTGATGATATGCCATTGCAATCCTTAGTAACAATAGTAATTTCATCCGTGCGTAAGAAATTGTCCATAAGCGTAGGGTCATGAGTGGTGAAGATAAGCTGGGCTGAAGTGCTGTTCTTACAAAAGTAGTCAATAAAAAACCTAGTCAGTAGCGGATGCAGTGATGCAGATAGTTCGTCAATGATTAATAAGTCTCCCTTTTCTATCACTGTGAGCATCATAGTTGTAAAATAAATAAAATTAATTGTACCCTGAGATTCTTCATCCAATGAAAAACAAGTATCCCCGTGCTTAGTAAATAAAATTTTACTGTCATGTTCTGAGAAGCCTGGTATAAAATCTAATTCACTAATCCCTGTATCAATTTGTGAAGTCAATTGTTCTACTTTCTTGTATAAATTATCATCTGAATATAATTTCTCATTTAAGGTTTGCTTTGTATATGATGTGATACCATACATAGAATAAAATATTTTCTGTAAAAGAAAGATATAGAATGGTGAAAGAATATCCCCTAGGGAATCAGGAAATAGTTTACGTATTGTCCCTACAAAGGAATACTCAGACTTACAAAGCCTTTTTAATATTGCTAAATCCTCATGTACGGAAAGTTCATCTTCCGTTCTTTCTACTAAGACCTGATCATCAACATCTAAAAACTCCTCGATTACATGCTCATTCTGAAATGTGATTCCAAAGTGATACATATGCTGCATACAACTAAACCATATTTCAAATTCTGTTGGAATATTCTTACCATCAGGCTTAAATGCAGAGATAACCTGGCTGATTTCTGTTTTATCAACATCTAATGCAACTATTCGCGATATAGTTTGCAGTGCCAACAATACACTGCTTTTTCCTGATGCATTCGCGCCATAGATTGACATTATTTTAAGTGCAGGCTGCTCTGCTATGATTACATCTGACTTGTTTTGCACAACAGAGTCATCTGGTACGAAGGATATTAGCGTGTCATCCCTAAAAGATCTATAGTTCTTAATCCTATATGCAATTAACATAGTCTCCTCCTACTAGATGTTTAATGATTTTGGAATGTCTGATAAAAAATCAGAAACGTTTATATACTCTATCTTCGGGAAATCCTCCATAGATAATATCTCTGATTTTCCAGCATATAAAATTATGCGCCTAGTTACTTTTGGTAAACTTGTTTCAAATGCAGTCTGGAACTGCTTATTCCACAGATGTTTAGCCTGCTCAGGTACAAATTTATCTGAATGCTTAACTTCTATGATTGTGCTGTGCTTATTCTGCATGTCACATACTGCTAAATCATATTCGCCTGTCTGCTGCAAATTAAATTTGCATTTGGCAATGTAGTATTGTCCTTCTGGCAATTCTTTTCGAACTGCAGTAGCAACTACAACTTCTAAGATTTCACCTAAAGAAATTGTTTCAATCTTTGAAGTTACAATTTCTTGCACGAATGTATCATGTACTGTAGGTGTAACCATAGCGAGTAACTGCTTGGTGTATCCATACAAAAGCCCTGGCTGTGAAAATGATACAACATTGTTCTGTCGCGCGATAATTTCATTATTCGCAAGTGTAAATTGCACTTCACACAAACTGTATAAAACATCCAATTCAAAAAGATAACTCTGCAACAGATTTAATGTTTTCTGAATATACGTGATTGGGTCAAAGAGTCGTGGCGTCTGTATACAGATAGAGTCCCAGAAAGCTGCTATAAAATCTTCATCATTAAGTATCTGTATAGCTAACTCTAGTTCTTCTAGTTGAGGTTTGGTTAATTGCTGTTCTGATGGAAGATACACCCCTTGTTTCCAATCTACTAAACGACGTGATAGAACTCTGCTTGCGTGTGCAATATCTTTTGCAGATACAACTGAATGCAATTGCTTTGCTGCAAAGCTAAAGCCTGCCCTATTGACTGCTAAGGTAATCATTTCTCTAAGCATGTTCATTTCGCTAACTTGTACTAATGGCTCGTATTTAGCAAGATTTTCATATTCAGAAAGTCTTTCAACAGAGTGAAACAAATTGCTCACAATTGAAGTGTCTATATATTCACGAATATCCTTGTTTAAAATATATGGTGCAATTATTTCCTTTTTATCCTTTGCTGCCCTACCCTTAAGGAATGTTCCGCCAAAGTGAATATAATCATCTATGGTCCCACCAACTAACTCAGTATACTCCTTATAAGAGATGTATGTTGTGTGTATCATATATGTTCTATCATATAAATAGTGACGTGCTAGGATGAATCCAAATGAATCTGTTCCGGCGCATACTATTCTACAATCTGATCCTGTTAAAGGTGGCAGCAGATTAATAATATCTACGAAGTCAGAGCAGAATGTTATCTCGTCTACATAGAAATATTTATATCCCTGTGTTTTTAATTCACGGATTTTATTAAGAACATCACTCAATAAAGTTTTCGATGCATTACAAATAATATATACACTTCTGTCTGCATGCTGCATTGCAAGTTGCTGCATAAGAACAGTCTTACCCGTTCTTCGTAATCCATATAATATACCTATACGTTCTCTACCAGTGTCTTTTAGATACTGCATAGCATCCTCAAAGCAGTATCTCCTATTAAATGATTGCGCATCTTTACAATATGCAACCAAATCTTCATCTATATAACAGTCGAATGACTTATCTGTGAAAAATGATGTACTATGCAAATGCAACACCCCCCCTGATAACAGTATTATACCACAGTTTCTGACAAATGTAAATGGCTATTAACTGCTAAAGTAGTATTACCAGTGTTCGTTAATCTTCTCTAGAGCTTTGGGAAATGATCATGCAATAACCTCGCCTGAATAGTATATGCCCGTATGTGTGAAATTGTCTTTATCTTCTGCAGTGGCTGTATGTATTAATATAATGTTCTCTTCTGTATACTGCTTATCATTGTGATACACAAATTCAAATCTAAACAGAGGGTAAATTTATCAACTGAATAATGATGTTGGTTCTGATTTTATTGAATGATCATTCAATTGGAAATCAATGTTATAAAGATCTAAGAATAATATCATTGTAAATTCTATTAAAACATCAGATCTGTAACATTGACATTTCAGAAACTCATACAATTTGTCTGATAGATGTGAGCAGGAATCAGACACATAATACTCAAGTTTTTGCTTATTAACTGTAAATATGTAATCGATAAGCACTTTATCATATTTATTCAGATTTGCAAACCCTGTCTCTCTGCCAACTACTGTTTTATAGTGTTCTCCCTGTGCTGGATCATATGCGCGATACAAGTAATCATCATCTGGAATACTCTTTAGATGTCTATATGCTTCTACCATAGGATAGCTTAGTAGCAATAGTCCATTTTTTGTAGAGTCTGAGAATACCTTTTGCATCTGCATTAATCTACTTGCAGAAAATGATGTCCCTGATATCTCATAGTCAAATATTAAAAACACATCAGTAAAACTATCAACATCAATTTTAGTATCCCGCATTACGCCACTCAAGGATACCATGTGAACAAGTGTACTAATAATTGATGAATCTTCAGTAAGCCAATCCTCACCAAGAGTATTCTTCATATGATTATCTAAGTCAAACAGATTAGATCCAACAACATAAAAATCTGCTAATACATCGGGATAGTACTTTTTTATAATGGTTAAAATCTTTCGCTCTGCCTTATCACCTTCGAGAAGAAAAAGCACTTTTCGTTTAGACATTGAACTCACCTGCCCTAAACAAATGCTCAAAGTTTAATCCTGGAGTAAGCTTGCGATTAGTAAGCTCTGTTAAATGATGACACCCAGACTTATTCAAAATATAAACCATACTATAGTTAATAAGATTCAAAAAAGAAGTATTATGTGTTGTTAGAATATACTGATCCCCTAGCTGTGGTATCACTTCTAACAGCATACGTTTTGCAAGACTGTAATGATAAAATGCATCGAATTCATCAATGCATAATAAGCTACAAGTTTTATAACGATTAATTTCAAGGGCTAAATTAACAATTGCACGTTCACCCGTAGAAGCCACCTTATTAAATGGTAGATACCCTTTTTTAGTGTCCAGCATAAGAGTCAGTTCTGTGTTGTTATCTATCTTTAGATCTAAATGTATCCCTGTTTTGTCAAGCAGACCGTTCAGTACCGAAACTTCATAAGGCTGTGTAATAATAGCATTTTTTGTACAAAGATTAACACCATCAATAATTATCCATGAAAAAACCTCTGACATCATTTGGCCAATAGCACTATTATAATTACCTGAATTGAACATCAATCTTAAAATTGGCATTATGATGTCATATGCTATATAGTCTCTTACCTGTGGCCTGCTCAATTTAGAATCTTCAAAATGTTCTGAAAGATAGTCATTTGAAGAGTGAGAGTATACATACAAGATTGTATTATTTATTTGCAGCTCTTCAAAACAAAGAGCGCCTCTATAATCAAACTTTATTGTATAGCACAACTGATCAGTGCTGCTAAAATGATAGGCGAGACTACAGTTAGATAGTTCTAGCGATGATGCACCCTCATAGGATAATTCAGAAAATAACATTTTCTTCAACAAAGACATTGTGCGGCATAAGTTTGTCTTTCCAATACCATTCTCACCATATACTACAGCATTCTTACTATCAAGTACAAAAGATGTAGTTCCTAAATTCATATAATTTTCAATATCTATTCTAGTAAGCATTATAATCCCTCCTGTCAATAGTATTATACCACAGTTTTTGACAAATGTAAAGAGCTATTAACTGCTAAAGTGAGATTGCCAGTATTCATTAATCTTTGGATATACTTATTCTTCTTGACTTTAGCTATGCTACCAAATCACCTACATCTGTCTTATCTTGTATACACCTATTGCAACTGATCCTCCATACAAATTATCCTGTACAATAAACATTAGACTACCTCCAGTTGTACTTCTGTAATGTCCTGTATTAATGATTCGTTTAGATGCAATGTTATGCGTAGATTATTTAGATCTATTTCTTCAAGCAGAGGTACTGGCTCTCCTTCGTATTCTGCTAAAGCTCTGATTGTGCCTGATTGGAATGATTCAATTTTTGTATAACGCTTTAAATTCTTTGACGAAGAAAATGTTAGTATAATTGTTTGCAGCCTCAGAAGAGATAATCCTCCTCGGCCTGCTAAATATGCTGTCATCTGTTCTGACTCCTTGAGATTTCATTATTATAATTGATAAAGCACCTGCACAAATGTACAGGTGCTCTGTGATAATTAAAAGGCATTATTCAATGTCTGTGTGCGCTTAAAGATGTTCGCATCGTAATGCAATCCAAGCTGATGTGCCTTTGCTCTAATTGCTGTTGCATCATGATTTGCTATCAGCTCTGGTATTTCCGTGCCATACTTAGGGTATTCCGATTTTAACAGAGCAATTTCATCACTAGAGAAACGTTTCAGTGGCTTGCGCCCATTCTTTGTAAGATGCAAAGCTGTTGCTTTCACTCTAATTGCTTCCTTATCAAATCTATCTTTAAGTTCAGCAATGTTTACTCCGTAAATTGGATATTTTTCTTTAAGAATCTTTATATCACTTGCTGTCCAGGTATTCCTTGTTCTATCATAGCGAAGCCCTAGCTTTCTAGCTCGTGCTATTATTGCTTGCTTTGTATGAGCAATAAGTAACTCCGGAATTTCGCCACCATACTTTGGATAATTATTCTTTAGAATATTGTCCTCATCTGCTGTCCAAGGACCAGTCTTACTTATGCCTCTGCGATATGCCTGTGCTACAATTTGTGACCTACTAAAGCAGCATAACAAATCAGGAATCTCTGCACCACATTCAGGATATTTGCTCTCAAGAAGTTGTAGCTGATAGTTTGTCCAAGTACTTTTATTAGCTGATGTAGTTTTTCTAAGACCAAGTTCATAAGCCCTATTACTAATCTGCCTCGTTGTGAACTTTTTGCAGAGTTCAGGAATATTCGATCCTTTTTCTGGATAGTCTCTACGAAGAATAGCAATGTCCTCTTCAGACCACTTGAAAATACGTGGTACTGGACGCTTATTCCTGGCTGCTAAGAGTACAAGCTCTTCACTTATAGCTGGCTCTCCATAGATATCAACCATCTCAAGAAAAGCACTAAGGACTAATTTTTCTGATTCTTTTAAATTCATTTGAATATACCTCCTCTTGTTAGTGGTATTAATATAATGGACCAACTGCTAAAGGTTTCAGGTAAAGTATATTCATATTTGAACATGATAAGTACTACCTAGCTAGCCACTTTGTTATATTTTCCTCGTAGCTCTTTGATGAAAGAACATCCTTTGTGATATCAAGATTACTATAGTACTTTGCTGCACTTCTCATAACTGCATCTGGAAGAATATCTGTATGCCAGAGGTTTTCAGAACAAATCACTCCTGTATCGACTTTCGCTAATGTAAATCTCTGACGCAGATCGGAAGAAAGGAGATTATCAAAGATAACAATGCCATTGGAGCCAAGAGACATGTCAGGCTCTAGGAAATCTGCTGGAAGAGATACTGCATACTTAGGCGTTATCAGTGTATTGAAAATGCAATTCTCAATAGTGTGGACATCATATATTTCTTCACCCTGGTTATACAGTTCAAGTCCCTGCTGTTTGGATACTTGTACTCGTCTAAGTCTAGCCTGATAAAGGTAAGCAGAGTGTATTACACCTGTCCAATTAAGGAAATGTGTATTGAGATGCTGAATCCAAGCTGGCTGCAACTTCACAATATTCTTCAGTTCTGCTAAAGGTTTATCTTCATATTTTGAAAGCACAGTTGTAATGATATTCTTTGCATAATCATTCACAGTAAGCAGTGATTTTGGCAGTACTGTTACGAAATGAATAATATCATTATCCAATTCCACGAATTCTGTAAAAAGCATCTTCCCTGACTGGAACACTGCCTCACACTGACAAAGATAAATAATAATATTCAGTTTGTCAAGTTCAATCTGTGCGTCTGCCACTGCTAAAATAGATTGTGCAACTTCTACGATAGAGAACTGTGTCTTATTTCTGAAACAATAATCTTCGTAGACTTTGCCTGAGATATCAAGATCTTCTTCGGTAATGCTCTGCATTTTATCTGCCGTATACTTCTTGATAGTTATATCTGTATAGAAGTCCTTATACAGCTCTTCAATAGGCACCCAACCATATCGTGTAAGGACATCATGAGCAATGATATCAAGTTCATTCCAAGTTGCTTCATCATGAAGAGTGTTGTTGTCTGACATAGTAATAATCTTACCATTTGTACAAAATGAGGCATCTGTAAATGTGATACTATGCTCTCTACGCCATTCGCGCTCAATCAGATATGTGAGCATAACTTTTTCAAGTTCACCTGCTGTAGAAAGGTCTCTATGTCGAGATATATAAGATGCTATGTAGTTCTGTATTGATTCAAATCTATTCATATTTACTCCTTATAATAAACAAGAGGACCTGCTAAAGGTCCTCTCTATCTTCACTTAAACAGACTGGTTTCACAAGAGTTAGCACAAAGTTTTTTAAATGAGTAATCAATTATTCGTTCTTTGCGTGCTCTTAAGATGGTTTTATAAAACAACTTATAATCATCTGAGATCACCGCAACAGAATCAACTATGTCCTCGATTTTATTCATGTCAATCCTAGGATAAATACGTCTTAGAGCTAAGTTGCAATCTTCGTTTGAACATGAAGATATAAAATCAAAATAGTTTATTCGCTTTCCTTGTATTGTAATAGCAGATGTAGGACGATTATAGACTTTATCATTCAACTTACCTTTATTCTCAAGGGTTTCCTTAATCATGTACTCATCTGCCTGTGGAAACAAACAGCTACCGCAATCAAATACTGGAGCTAGAGAAATAGAGTCTGTTATAGAATCATAAAGGAATCCCCAATTTCCATTATGCCTATCCCAGTTGCCTATTAAAGCATCTATTATAAACATGTCCCAGAAACGATTATTTAATAACTGCCTATCGAGCATCTGTTGTTCGTCTATTGTCAGAAGAATCTCTTCTAAGTCGGTACCATATCCATTTCGCTCTGAATCGACTATTCTATTTTTTAGAGATGCAAAATCCTGCAAAACAAGCCCATTTATTGCGAAGTCCTTGCACGCAACTACAGTTTTTACCTTACCGGTTTTTGTAGTATACATACCTAATAATACGTCCTGCACAGGGATATCTACACTCTTAAAAATCTTACAACCGATATATTCAGAAACGCAACTATTCGTATAGCTAATTTCATTTGTTCTAGTTGGCAATGCTGGAAATTTCAGCATATATATTTCGTTATTATACACTATTGAAATCTTATTTCCATTAGCACCAGAGTAAGTCTTATTTCTCAGATGTGATCCAGTAAAGTCTATCATGATTCCTCTCCCATTCGTGATATGTGAAGATATTTTTCTCTAAGATACCATGCCTGCTCAGATGTAATCATTTGCTCGACTTCTGCTACATTTATATTGCTTTGCAGTTCGCAATAGTCATCATCCCAGCAAGATGATTCTCCTCTCATATGTTTGTCCCAGGATACCTTTAACTGCTCAATAGAATCTACTAAAAACTTTGGTAAGTCACATTCTAAGTATTCTTTGTCTATAGGGTAGCCATTCTCATCATATTCATTCATAGTAATCCCTCCTGTTTTAAGTATATACTTAGTTTAGGATTTTGTCAAGATGTTATCTCCTCCATGTATATGATATCCTTTGTAGTACGTCCATGGAACCATGCTAAGATGTCAACCTCACTGTATTTTGTTAGCCCCATATCTTTTAACAACTGCGGCAGTCCCTGGCGGTCCGGAGGAAAAATGCGAGAACGTACGAAAATCATACTTTCTTTAGCATCCAGTTCTGTTAAATGCCTGTAATCCCTGTAAAAGCTTATCATACCAGCGTTTATATTATCTGGATAATCCATATTAATATAAACATGGAACTCATCCTTATCTGGATCATATGTCATACGTGCAACTGGACCATCCCATTCAGGACTCTTCCACAAGAAAGTTCTCATTTTTGGCATATTCATACCCCCTATATGAAGATTAGCTTTGTATTCAAATATTTCTCAAATTGAATACTTAAGATACTACACATACGCTTTAATATGGATTCATCTGTTGAATCTACTAAGTCAGAGATTTGTAAGCAGCTGGATACTGCTTCAAGCTTAAAATTGCTATATGACTTCATAAATTCACACTGATAATCGTGAGTACGAAATGAAGGCTTTGCTACTGCCTTAGCTATACATTCTTCTGCTGATAAATCTTCTGTGAATTCATACGTTACATCAGCTGCTAAAGAGTCTCCATAGTCAAATGAGATAATATCCTTTAGATTCCTAAGAACAATATTATTCAAATGTCTATCACTATTTATTGTAATACGATCAAGCTGAAACAAGCAGCTCAATTGATCTAGTAGTCTTTGGTCATTTACTGAGTTCAAAATAGATACTGCTAAATTGATACTATCTTTCTCCATTCGATGATGCATTATTTTTTCTACAAGCCGTCTCAGTGTAATTTCTGTATCATCTTCGTGTAAGAAAGATTTACTCCTGCATCCTGGAAACTTAATTCTGCTAGACCTGCATAATGTTATGAGATCATATGATACAATTGGTGTAATCGCATTTGTTATAGCAGCAGCTCGAGATGCCAATACCTCTGCTAAAGATTCATAGCCAACACTATCCTGCTTGTACCAGTAACCAGCTATACAGTATTTATTCTGACAGCCTTTACTTGACCCACCCGTACACAGTGGTATGCGTTTACCAATATTAATCTCTAACCTTGACATCGTCAAAAGTCACCCTTTCTCCTGGATATCTGAACCACATGTAATCGCTATACATTACTGCATGTGACTTTCTGCAGATAGCCTCCTGATCATATTCATCTAATCCATAGCAGGAAAGTATTTCTTTACAGTTTTGTCTTTCTCTAGGAAATACACGACTATCTATTAATAACTGATACTCCTCCCAGGAAGGCGTTAAGTTTCCTACTAAGAAAGGCAATTTATAATCTTCCTCTGTGTAATTCTCTACATGTACGGTCTGTTTTGTATAATCGACATACATGTCAGACACATGTTCATCACGCCAAAATACTTCGATTTTAGTTTCCATAGCAATGCCTCCTTATATTATAATAGTATATCATACTACTGCTAAAATGTCAAATAATTCTTACAAAGTATGTTATATAGAATAATAATAAATTCTTAGTAGAATGGAGGTGAAAATAAATTTTTAAAAGGTCTTGACAAAACTCTGGAAGAGTGGCACACTATTATTATAGGAGGAAACAATATGAACACATTTATGAATGTAGAAGATGTTATGAAAGCACTCGATGTATCACAATCCTTTGCCTATAAGATGATTCGTCAGCTAAACGCCGAACTTAAGCAGAAGGGATATATCACAATTGCAGGAAAGGTGAGCACCAAGTACTTTAATGAAAAGTTCTATGGTAATACTGCTAAGGAGAATTTAGATGCCCGTATATAAGTGCTCAGATGGAACTTGGCGTGTTGTCTATCGTGTGAAGATTTGGCCTGATAAAATCAAGCAGACTACTAAACGTGGGTTTAAGACAAAGCGTGAAGCTATAGAGTTTGAAAAGGCTAATGATCTTATTGACAGTATCAATCTGGACATGTCCTTAGCTGATTTTATAAAGCTGTATAAACTAGATGTTGAATTTCAGATTCGAGAGAGTACCATGCATACAAAGGACAGCATCTTTCAAGAAAAGATTATTCCATATCTTGGTAACATGCCTGTTTCGGCAATAACTAATCGTGATATTCTTCAATGGGAAAATAAAATGAAAACCCTGCACTCTGCTAATGGTAAACTCTATTCACAAACGTATCTAAAGACAGTTTACAATCAGCTTGTTGCTCTGTTAAACCATGCAGTAAAGTATTATGGATTAAAAGAAAATCCAGCAAATCATGCCCCAACCCTAGGTTCACGTAAAGGTAAAGAGATGCAAATATGGACTACTGAAGAATATAAGCAATTTCGTGACGCTATTGAAGACAAGCCTTTATCCTTTTATGCCTTTGAAATTCTATACTGGTGTGGGCTGCGCGTTGGTGAATTGCTTGCTCTCACGCGAACAGATATCAATCTCACCAAATCAACGATATCAATAACTAAATCCCTACAACATCTTAAAAAGCGAGTAATCATAACGCCACCAAAGACTGCTAAAGGTAATCGCATAATTGCGATACCGAACTTCCTGCGCGATGAACTCAAGGACTTTTTGCAGATGCAAGCTTTGCTTAAAGACGATGAACCTCTCTTTCCTATAACCAAGCATTATTTGAGGTATGAAATTCAACGTGGGTGTAAAGCATCCGGAGTCAAGCAAATTCGTGTACATGACTTACGACACTCACATGTTTCCCTATTAATCGATATGGGCTTCTCTGCTGTGGCAATCGGTGATCGTGTTGGGCATGAGAGTGCATCAATTACATATCATTATGCACATTTGTTTCCTACAGTTCAAAAAGATATGGCTAATCAACTTAACACACTAAATACAGATGAAGAGGAGGATGATGATTTTGATGTCTAAACAGAATAGGAATCCGCATAATAGATTCCGTAGCAAAACCATTAGCATTCGCCTTTCTCCTGAAGAGGACGAACTGCTAAATCGTGAAGTTCAGCTTACAGGGATGACTAAACAAGATTATGTTATTGCCAATTGTTTGCATAAGAGCATAACTGTTGTACCTGATTATAAGGTCGCCGTTTCTTTAAAGCGAGAGCTAAGAGAACTTACTAAAGCTTTAAAGGAAGCTGAAACAATACATCCCGAGCTTACTGAAATAACTGCTAAAGCTGTACAGTTACTGCAAGATATGTATTATACAGAAGCTGAATAGACTGCTGTGACAACACTTTGGCAACAATTCAACTGTGAAATATGAAAATTTGAAAAAATCAAAAGAACATAAGCTCATAAAAGCTACAGTCAGCATAAATGCACATTCAAAAACAATAAGTTACGATTGAGTGGGAATAATCGCCAATTTCGGAAATTTCGCACAACAATGCGGTTTAACAGGCTTCAAATTGCTCTCTGATACCATTTTGATACCGAAATATCAAGATATGAAGTAGTTGCAAGTGGCTTTTATGTTGTAGCCAATTTGTAGCCAATGCTTAAAGCCGCTGTAAAATAACTCAACACCCAAGCCCGAGCAACCATCCTA
>ULWD01059218.1_pt1 | contig 15861 bp, 9 predicted proteins | sample 1960011 | NCBI WGS metagenome assembly ULWD01 (sample SAMEA4835803, study PRJEB28245) | human gut metagenome | biome: gut microbiome; material: fecal sample | place: Denmark | collected 2008 | reverse complement strand
ACGTGTGAGCCTGCACCACTACTGGTGCGAAATCGGCCTATTTATACTACTTTTCCGTGATATAATTGACAATCCAACTACCCACTTCTTTCGTTCCATATTTCGCTCCACCTTCCACTTGGATTTCCGGTGTACGGACATTCGCGTCAAGGGAAGCGTCTACGGCTTCACGGATCAAGGCTCCCTCTTCTTTGAGGTCGAAATACTCGAATAACATCGCTACTGAAAGAATTTGCGCCAAGGGGTTCGCAATATTCAGCCCTTTCGCCTGCGGCCAAGAGCCATGGATCGGCTCGAAAACCGGTGTGCTCTCTCCGGTAGAAGCGGAAGGCAGCAAGCCCATAGAGCCGCTGATGCAAGAACCCTCATCCGTCAAGATATCACCAAACGTATTCTCGGTTACCATCACGTCGAAGAATTTCGGCTCTTGGATCATACGCATAGCGGCATTGTCCACATACATATAGTCTGTCGTTACTTCCGGATAGCTAGGAGCCATCTCTTGAGCGATCTGGCGCCATAGACGGGAAGAGGCAAGTACGTTCGCCTTGTCAACAACCGTCAGGTGCTTATTCCTTTTCATCGCATACTCGAAGCCCACTTTCAAGATACGCTCGATTTCCGGGCGGGTATACATATTCGTATCGTATGCCTTATCGTTATCTTGATATTTCTCACCGAAATACATACCACCGGTCAACTCACGGATACATAAGAAATCTGCGCCATCCACCAATTCGGCACGCAACGGCGATTTATGCAATAGGCATTTGAAGGTCTGCACCGGACGGATATTAGCGAACAGGCCCAACTTCTTACGCATCGCCAAAAGACCTTGCTCCGGGCGTACTTTCGCTGTCGGATCATTATCAAACTTAGGATCGCCCACGGCCGAGAAAAGAACAGCGTCGGCATCCTTACAAATCCGATAGGTCTCCTCCGGGAAAGGATCGCCTACCTTATCGATCGCGTCAGCGCCACAAAGGGCATACTCATAGTGAACCTCATGTCCGAATTTCTCACAAACGGCACTCATTACTTCCACGCCTTGCACGGAAATCTCTGGTCCGATCCCGTCTCCGGGAAGTACTGCTATATTCAGTTTCATCGTAAATGTTTGTTATTATTCTCTGTTAAAATGTACATACTTAGGCTCCGTGGGGAAATACGTGTCATCATCCCACAGGGTGCTTGTAATCATCAAGTCGGCGCTATAACGGTTACAAGCGATAGGTACGTTATGAACACGGCACTGGCGAAGCAACATCTGGATGTCGGCCTCGTGCGGTTGCGGATTCAAGTCGTCTATCAAAAAGACCGCCAAATCGATCTCCTTACGGACAACCATAGCGGCAATCTCAGCATCGCCTCCCATCGGACCGGAATGCATACAAGCAATATCCGCGTTCACCCCTTTTTCCTCGAGAGCTTTACGAACCAAATTTCCGGTCGTACCCGTACAAACAATATGGTGGTGAGACAAGAACTCAGCGTTATGTACCGCCCATTCTACCATTTCCGCCTTACGATTGTCGTGCGCTACAAGCGCGATAGTCAACTTTTTCATACCCTTTACCTTTTTAATTATTAATCCTCTATCTTGTTCAGCATCTTCAATGTCGCCTTGATCGCCGCCTCGGTCTGGTCAGCGTCCAGACCACGAGTCTTGAAATCGACCCCGGCATAATTCCAGCTGATGACTGTCTGCACGAACGCGTCCGTACGTCCTCCCGGCGGGATGGATACCGAATAGTTCGTCAACATCGGGAACGGGCGGTTCAAACGGGAATAAATCCGGCGTAGGGCACGAACGAAAGCATCGTATTGTCCATCGCCGGAAGCCGATTCCTCGTAAGCCTCGCCATTGATCTCGATCTTCAAGGTAGCCACCGGTTTCAACCCTTGGGCTAAGGATAAGGAATAGTTCAAGATCCGTATTTTCTGATCCTCCAGCGCATTATCATGATGAAGCACATCGCTGATAATATAAGGAAGATCCTCCGGCGTAACCATTTCTTTCTTATCCCCTAACTCAATGATCCGTTCCGTAACCTTACGCATCGAACCCTCGTCCATGTCGATACCGAGCGCTTCCAGATTCTTGCGGATATTCGCTTTTCCGGAGGTCTTGCCCAAGGCGTACTCGCGAACCCGTCCGAAACGCTCGGGAAGCAAGTCGTTGCAATACAGGTTATTCTTGCTATCACCGTCCGCATGGACACCGGCGCATTGCGTAAACACATGCTCTCCGATAATCGGCTTATTGGGCGGGATATGCACCCCCGAATAGGTCTCGACCAAACGACTGGCCTTGTTTATCTTTTCCTCCCTCAAGTTCGTCTCCTCTCCCAACTGATCCTTGATCACAGCAAGGACGCTGCTCAATGGAGCATTACCCGCACGCTCTCCCAAACCGTTTACGGTCGTATGGATTCCCTTGATACCCGCACGGATGGCGGAATATACATTCGCGACGGCAAGATCATAGTCGTTATGCGCATGGAAGTCAAACCGTAAATCAGGGTAACGGTCCACCATCATCTTGCAATACTCGTAGGTATTTCCGGGATTCAAGACTCCCAAGGTATCCGGGAGCATGAAACGGCGGATCGGAAGTCCTTTCAACGCATCGATTACCAAGAATACGTAATCCGGGGAATGCTTGATACCGTTCGACCAATCCTCCAAATAGATATTCACGTCGATCTTCCGTTTCGCCGCTTCCAATACGACCGTACGAATATCGTCAACGTGTTGCTCGGGAGTCTTTCGAAGCTGTTCGGTGACATGCTTATAAGAGCCCTTGCAAAGCAAGTTCACGACACGGCAACCTGCGGATTCAATCCAGTCGAGAGAGACCGTACCATCCACGAAACCCAAGACCTCCAATTTGTCTAGGTTTCCGGAACGGGCGGCCCAAGCGGCTACACGCTTCACGGCCTCAAACTCTCCGTCCGACACACGGGCGGAGGCGATCTCCACCCGGTTCACGCCTAAGTCGCTCAGCAGCACTTGCGCTATGCTTAGCTTCTCGTGAGCGGCGAAGGAGACGCCCGAAGTTTGCTCCCCATCTCTGAGGGTTGTATCCATTATTTCTATCATAATCAGCGTGCTGCCTCGAAGGCTTCTATCTTTGATTTATTTGCCAGTAAATAGTCGATATCGTCCAATCCGTTGATCAGGCAATCCTTTTTATAGGCGTTGATCTCGAAATGCTCGCTCTTACCCGTAGCCTTGTTCGTGATCGTTTGCTCCGGTAGATTTACCTCGACCTCAGTTTTCGGGTCCTTGTAAATCGAATCGAACAATTCAGCGAGGAACTCCTCTGTCACAACAACCGGCAGCACGAAGTTGTTCAACTCGTTGTTTTTATGGATATCGGCGAAGAAACTGGAGACCACGACACGGAAACCGTAATCGGCGATCGCCCAAGCCGCATGCTCACGGCTGGAACCGGAACCGAAGTTCTTTCCCGCTACCAATATCTTTCCGCTATACGTAGGATCGTTCAAGACGAATGATTCGATCTTATTACCTTCCTTATCATATCGCCAATCCCGGAATAAGTTCTCGCCGAACCCTTCTTTGGTAGTCGCTTTCAGAAAGCGGGCTGGGATAATCTGGTCGGTATCCACGTTCTCTAAAGGAAGAGGCACGCAAGTGCTTGTGATTATATTGAATTTTGTTTTCATCTTATGCTACTTTATTAGATTAGTCTTTACATCAGTTCTCTCGGGTCCGTGATCTTACCTGTCACAGCGGCGGCGGCGGCCCCAAGCGGCCCCGCTAAGATGGTGCGCGCACCCGGTCCTTGGCGGCCCTCGAAATTACGGTTGGAAGTGGAGACCGCGTATTTACCTGCCGGAACCTTATCCTCATTCATCGCCAGACAAGCGGAACATCCCGGTTGGCGAAGGACGAAGCCGGCCTCGGCCAAAACCTTGTCGATCCCCTCGGCACGAATCTCCCGCTCTACCTGCCAACTGCCGGGAACCAGCCAAACCGTTACATCATCCGCTTTCTTCTTTCCTTTCACCAAAGAGGCGAAAGCACGGAAATCCTCGATACGGCCATTCGTACAACTGCCTAAAAAGACATAATCCACTTTCTTACCCAACATAGACTCGCCTGCCTTGAAGCCCATATAATCCAAAGACTTCTTATAAGAGATACGGCCTGCCTCGGGCACGCTTTCTAAGGAGGGGATATCCTTGCAAATGCTCATTCCCATGCCCGGGTTCGTTCCATACGTAACCATCGGGTCGATATCCTCGGCGTGAAAAACGATCTCCTTATCGAACTTAGCGTCCGGATCACTATATAGCTGACGCCACTCGCTCACCTTCCGCTCCCATTCCTCGCCTCTTGGGGCAAACTCACGGTCTTTCAAATAATCGAAAGTAACATCATCCGGAGCGATCATACCGCCACGGGCACCCATCTCGATCGAAAGGTTACAGATCGTCAGACGTTCCTCCATGGTCGTATTACGAATCGCCTCGCCAGCATACTCTACGAAATAGCCCGTAGCACCGCTGGTACTCATCTTACTAATAATGTATAAAGCAAAGTCCTTCGCCGTAACGCCCGGCTTGCGTACACCATCGATCGTGATACGCATCGTTTTCGGCTTACGCTGCATGATACATTGGGTAGCCAAGGTCATCTCCACCTCGCTCGTACCGATACCGAAGGCGATAGCGCCCATGGCACCGTGCGTAGAAGTATGGGAGTCGCCACAAACGATCGTCATACCCGGCTGCGTCAAGCCCGTCTCCGGGCCTACCACATGGATGATACCGTTTTTCGGATGCTGAAGACCGTAATACGTCAAGCCGAAATACTTCGCGTTCTCTTCCAAGGTATCCACTTGATTCTTGGATATAGGGTCCTCGATGGGCTTATCTTGGTTCAATGTCGGGATATTGTGATCCGGCATACAAGTGATTTGCCCGGGACGGAAGGGCTTCAATCCACGCGCACGTAATCCGGCGAAAGCCTGCGGGCTAGTCACCTCATGACAATACAGACGGTCGATATACAATTGTATGGTTCCGTCGGGCAACGTGTCCACCACGTGTTTGTCCCAGATTTTCTCAAATAATGTCTTGCTCATTGTCTTGTCTATTTTTAGTCTACTATAAACTTATTGATGGCGTCCACGAAAGCCTCCACGGAAGCGGCGATAATATCGGTATTCGCGGAGAACCCGTAATAGGTAGCCCCGTTATACTCTACCTGCATATGCACCTTACCCGTATCATCGCTACCTTTATTAATAGCTTGGATCAAGAATTCCTGAATCGTCATGTCACTATTACTAATGGCTTTTTTCACCGCCTTGATACCCGCGTCAACCGGACCGTTACCAGCCGCGGCCTCGTATCTTCTTACTCCCGACAAATTTAAACAAATACTTGCGACGGATTGTACTCCAACGCCACTAGTTACCTGTAAATATTCCAATTTAATACGGTGGGTGGCCGTACGATCCTTTCCGACCAACATCAATACGTCATCATCATTAATATCTTTCTTACGATCGGCCAGTTTCAAGAACTCGTCATACACCTTATCCAATTTTTCCTGCTCCAGATCCACGCCCAAGACATGCAGGCGATGCTTCAAGGCCGCACGACCGCTACGGGCTGTCAATACGATCGCATTATCATCGATACCCACATCCTTCGGATCGATAATCTCATAGGTTTGCGCATTCTTCAAAACGCCATCTTGATGGATACCGGAGGAGTGAGCGAACGCGTTACGTCCGACAATAGCCTTATTCGGTTGTACCGGCATATTCATCAAGCTAGAAACCATGCGGCTCGTGCTATAGATCTTATTCGTCGTGATATTGGTGATGATATCACGTTCTTTATGGCTCTTGAAAACCATGGCGACTTCTTCCAATGACGTGTTACCCGCACGCTCACCGATGCCGTTTATGGTTACCTCCACCTGACGGGCTCCGTTCAACACGCCTTGTACGGTATTCGCGGTAGCCATGCCCAAGTCATTATGGCAATGGGTGGACAAGATCGCGTTATGTACGCCATCCACATGTTCCATCAGATACTTAATCTTCGCCCCGTACTCATCCGGCAAGCAATATCCTGTCGTATCCGGGATATTCACTACGGTAGCCCCGGCCTTGATCACGGCCTCCACGACACGGGCTAGATATTCATTATCCGTACGCCCGGCATCCTCACAGTAGAATTCTACGTCCTCCACGTACTTTTTAGCGTATTTCGTGGCGGCGATCGCACGCTCTATAATCTCCTCTCTCGTGGAGTTAAACTTGTATTTGATATGAGAATCTGAAGTACCGATACCCGTATGAATACGTCCTCGCTTAGCGAATTTCAGCGCTTCGGCCGCCACGTCGATATCTTTCTCCACCGCACGGGTCAAGGCGCAGATGGTCGGCCAAGTCACGGCTTTTGAGATCTCAACCACACTCTTGAAGTCTCCCGGACTGGAGACAGGGAAACCGGCCTCGATCACATCAACACCTAGCTGTTCCAACGCCTTAGCTACTTGAATCTTTTCTACTGTATTCAACTGGCATCCCGGAACCTGCTCACCATCACGTAAGGTGGTGTCGAAAATAAATAATCTGTCTGACATAATCTTATATTCTTAATTTACTAATATCCTATACTAACTAAAAAAGCCTCTCTCACAAGGAAGTGAGAAAGGCTCTTTCATATATCGTAATGCTCGCAAAGCATACAGTCTCACTTCCTATCCCGTTCCCAGAGTAGAATAATGTTTAGAGAAATAATGAGACTATTTTGTGAATTGCGTGTCATTGTTCTTGTCTTTATTGTTTTTGTTTGAACGCTGCAAAGATACAGCCTTTTTCGACACCACCAAATATAATTCGAAGTTTTTTGCAGGACATTTCTTATAAAACGTAAGATAAACATTCACATCTGTTACTAAATAACACTGCCCATCGTTAGGTCGTAACGATGGGCAGTATAAGCAGCTCACAATGCCCATTGTAAAGTCTTTATGATGGGCATCGTAAGCAGTAGAGACGGGGCGTGCCCCGTCTCCTCAAAAAAGTAATTCAAGATTACCCTAATAAAGAATCACACAAAAGCGATCCTGTCCCGATTAATTCCGTATATTTGCCAAAGTACTAATTAATACAATTACAACTATGACTAAATTAAGTAACATCCCAACCAAAGGAGTCACAGCCAAGGCCACGAGAACACGCAAAGCCAAAACCGAATCCACCAAGCTCGTCTGGGACCCGACCAAGCCTATCCAATTCACCCAAGAGGAGATCTGGGAGCATATCCATGAGATCGAGAAGGGACCGTTCATGACCCTTGATGAATGTTTTAACCGTTTCGATAAATGGAAGCAAGAGTTTCTCAAAAGCAGGTTATAGCCAGTAGCCAATTTTGGGAAAGCTATACGAATATATATACTCAAGACCTGACTTATTTGGTTTCTACCAAGCGGAATTATACACCAATAAGAATAAGATAAAATCCATTTTATATGAGTTAGACCGGACGTATCCTTATTATCCTGAATGCCGCCACCTAGCTACCAAAAGCCGTATGTACCGAAACATCATCTTGGATTCACACCTGATCATATACCGCATTACCGAGGAACGGATCGAGGTATTGGACATCGTTCATTCTGCCTCCAGCATGCGAAAAATCAAGAGTACGAGAAAGATCCATATCGAATGAAAACAAGAAAGGCGAGCCACCCGTAAGTGACCCGCCTCTTTTTGCTTATACTATTAAGGTAAACCTCCCTCTATCACGAAGGCTAGCTCACGTCAACGAACTACGATCTTCCTCACGAATAAGGTATCCGGAGCGGCGACACACTTCAAGAAGTAAACGCCGGTATGACCTACCGGAATCTCCACCTCACCTTGAATCTTTCCTTCATAAATAATGCTACCAGCTACATCAAATACCGTCAAGGCAACCTCTCGCGGCATGTTCACGAAGATGGATTGGTTAGCCGTATACAGGCTCATCCCATCCTCTATGGACTCTACGCCCGTCGGGACATCCGGGTCTACCGGATCCGGACCGGGTGTAGGCTCCGGACCGGGCGTTGAGCCCGAGGAGGCGGAAACGACCTTCACCTCAACCTCTACGGAAGCCGGCTTATAATTCGGGTCGGTCGGCGTAAAGACAACCTCTTGATTTCCTTTTTCCGTTATCTCTTGATCCGGATCGCTCCAAGCGAATGTTCCGGCTACGATACCGGCCTCGCCACCCAATAAGCGAGACTCGGAAAGCTTCTGCCCCGATAGGATATCGGAAGCCGTAGGTGGCGTAACCTCCGGCGTGGCTTGCCCGATCGTATAAGGGAATACTTTTGTATATTCCTTATTTTCGGCATCAGCCGGACGGTAGACTCGCACATAATATTTACCCGCGTTCTTCAAGACAGCCGGTTGTGTACAGGCCTCGTCAAAGAAGAAGGTGATCTGGCAAGCCTCGCTACCCGTACCCGTCACGGTTACGTGTTGAGCCACGCCGTTATATACGGAAGAGGACGAAGCCAGCGAATAAGCAAGATCCGCCTTACCCACGAATACCGGCGTAACACCTGCCGAGCCTTCCGCTACCACATACTCTCTCTGGGGATTCTTATTCGTAGCGTCATCAGACCAATGGGAGAACATAAAGCCTTTCGCGGGTACGGCCTCCAATGTGACTATTGTACCAGCCGGGATAGAAATCTCACCATCCGTAGCGCCATAGGGCATACCACCATTGGTGACACGCACGTGGCCTCCCGGTTCTTCTCCCGAGCGTAAGATGGACGTGCCAAAGGACATTTTTACCGCCGGATTCGTTGAATGATAGTAGGTCGTGCCCTCATAATTCTTCGCGGCATCTCCTGTAGGCTCAATCTTGTAGGTAGTAACTCCATCCTTCGTTGTCTTGGTAATTGTCATGTCAGCCGGGCGAGTCTTCGGATCACTATTTCCGTCCTTTGGTGCTTCCGTAACCGACACCTTGGATTTCTTTATCACCAAGCCATCCTCATACACCTCGTCGAACTTATTATACAAGCCATCCTCATCGCGGTGCAACAACACCTTATAATTGTCCGCGTTGATCGCCTTCGCTGTCTTGTTTCCTTCCGAGTCCTGATACATAACATCAAATGAGAAGCCCGCATAAGTCTGCGAGGCGAAAGGAACGAAGTTACGGGATACACCGTTGTAATAATACGTTTGATACGGCCAAAGGATATACTTCTTCTCGATATACACCCGATGATCGAAAACGGCTGTCACGGTCAAGTCGCCGGTCACGATCAAAATATTCTGTTGGGATATCTCCTTACTGTTTGCCAAGATGGTTAGCAGTCTCGCTCCTTCTTGCCCTTCATCAATGCTAACACGAACACTCGTTCCATACGCCAGTTTCTCCTTTTCTTTGATTGGACTCCAAGTGTCATCTTCACCCTTTTTACTCAAGGAAATCGTTCCGGTTGAGGTTTGACTAGGATTGCTACTTACGGCAGAGGCTTTCACCGTATATGTTTGGGGAGCGAAAGAGGCACTCGCCGTAACATCGCCATTCACGGTGTACTGGTTGTCTGCCCCGGCTGTCACTTTAGATAAGCTAACACTGCCACTCAACTGATATCCGGCATCCGGAAGCGCGACCGCACGTACCTTCGAATTTACGGGAACGGTAGAACCAGAAGCGATCAAACTACCGTCTTCCTTATATAATAAGATAGAGCCATTCTTCGCATTCTCGATGGTAACAAGTGCCATATTAACAGGTTTAACCTCGAATTCGGCAAGGATATTCAAAGTCTCTGTAAGCGTTACCTTATCGCCTTCAAGGGCTTTACCGTTTACAGTCAACGATTTCAACTGAGAGTTCGGATCCGGTCCAGCCAATATCCGCAAAACCGTACCTTGCTGCAAAGAAGTTCCGTTCTCCACTGACGTACCTTCCACCGTAACCGATATATTTCCGTTGCCTTTCTTCTCGATCGATACCTCATGCAGGATCGGGGTGAAGTTGGCCGTATAAGTCTTAGCCTTATCTGTCTTCACGGCGATGGTATCTTTCCGCGCCAAAGTCTCATCCGAACCCATAACCGACCAGCTCTCGAACTTATAATTAGGTTGAGGAACGGCTATTAGTTTGATCTCTTGATCCTTTACGTACACGTTATCCTCGGTCTTGCCCAATACGTTTACTACACCACCTGTTGTCGCTACAGCGGTGACCAGATATGTAGGGGTCACATCGACCTCCACGGATACCTCCGCCGTATTGTAATAAGAGGAGTTATCCGGGTAGAAAGTGGCAGAGTAGCTTTGCTTTCCGGCTGGTACCACGACATTCCCATTCGTCCAAGCTAAGGTACCGGCAACCGTATAATCACCATCCTTCACGCTACCGCCAGTCAATAAGGAGGCCGAGAGCAACTGCCCTGCCTTAATCTTTTCAGCGACTGGAGCCACGATATCCTTTGCGGCAATCGCCTTCTTGCTCGTCAGGCTCATGACATAAACCTGTTCAAAAGGCGCATAATCAGCATCGCCCTTATAGGATAGCTTAACATATAGGATACCCTCTTTCTTGCGATCCTCATCGGTAGCCGCTACTTTACAAGAATCGTCCTTAAAGTAACCTACAGTCAAAGCTTTGCCGCTCGGGATAGTAGTATAACTTAATTCAGCGGGAGCGGGAGCATTAGGATTAACCTTTTGCTCCAAGCCCGAAACGTTCACCACCAGATTGGCTCTTTCCTTATAAGATCTTAGAGTCTCGCTCAGATCCGTCACCGATTGAGCCACAGACTTCTTGTTCGACAAGATACCGTTCTTCGCCGTGAAAGCTTCACCCGTAAAGGAGGCGGCCAGAACGACCGGTATACGGATTACGGTTCCTACCGGGGCTTTCATCTCGGTGTTCTTTGCGCTGTACGCTACGCAGCGAAAGCTACCGTCATCACGTTTCGTCCACGTGAGCGCATGGCCATCGGTCAACTCGCCGAGGATAGGAGTCCCATCCAACAAGACACCGTCGGGCAAGGTGAAATCCACTTGGAACGAGGAGAAACTAAAGGAATTACCAGATACTTCCAGCGTGAGCGTATCCTTACTGCCAGCGGCGTTCAAGGTCGTCTTCGCTAAATGCCACTGGGCAGCGGTAGCCGTTCCCGCTGATAACAGCAGGAAGAGGGCTACGAATAATTGTTTTATATGATTCACTTTCATAACTTACTTGATGATAAAGATATTAGAATTACTTGCCTTCACACTATGACCCGTCTTCGCGGTCAAGCGATAGTAGTAAACGCCCGCCGGTAAAGTAAGCGCGGCCGTATATTGGTTATCGCCCACCTCGCCGGGTAGACCGGACAATACGGTAGCCAAAGCGCCATTGGCGGAGAATACATGGATCGTCACAGACGTGGCCGTCTCCTCCAACTGATAGCGGAAGGTCGTGCTGCCACGGAACGGGTTTGGATAATTGGAGACAGCCGTCAACTGGCTGATCGCCTCGATCGGGGCGTTGGAAGTGACGATCGCGTCGCCAGCGGCTCTCAAGCTGTTTGCCTTCGCGTCGGAGAAAGAGGCGTTCACTAAAGTAACCCCCGCCGGCATACGCAGGATACGGCTCTTGCCCGAAGGAATCGTGCGGCCATCCAAGCTGTAACCGATCACACGCAAGGTATCCCCGTTCAAGCTGCAAGCCTGCGAGAACTTAGCGGCATCGCCCAATAACGGAAGCTCGTCGATGGCTCCCACCAATTCCAGATAGATACCGGCTACCGGTACTTGGCTGGTCATAGTCAAGAAGTTGTCAGTATCTAGCTCTACCTGCACCGGAGCCTCAGCCTCCGCACGCAACATAGCGGACTTGGAAACCGGCTCATCGCGGATGATGTTGGCGATACCGATCACGTCGGCGATCTGTACATTATTATCATAATTCACATCCGCCTCTGCGAAACCGAAGTTGGGGATCATGTTATCCTTGTCCTTCAAGACGTAGCTTACCGTAGCCGTAACGTCTTGCACGTTCACGGACTTATCGAGGTTTGCGTCGCCGTCGCAGGTGTAAACGATTGTATTGAAGATCATCGTCCAACCCGGGAACATCGGATTAGTTACGTGAGCCTCTACCCAGTCATTCGGATTCAAGGCATCGGCGATCACGTATTTTGAATCCGTATGCTCGATCGTATCTCCATTCAACGTCCAGATGAAATGAGAAGGTGTACCTATTACCGTAGCCTCCGAGGAGAGGTCGATACGCTCTCCATAAACGCTGTAGCCACCGTTATGGGCCTTGCCTACCACGTGAGTAGCTTCGCAGATAGTCTCCTCCAGTTGTCTCGGATTTCGTACTCCGCTGAACAGCACAGGCGATCCGCTCATATCCAATCTCTTCAATCCCGGGAACTTATCCAGATCGACCTCCGATATTCCAGATGGAGGACCATAGATCTCCAACTGGGCGGCGATCTCCGGATAATTCTTCTCTACGGATGGAATCATCGTCCCGTTGAAGAATAGCGATGTCAGCCGTTTATTGTTGGAAAGGTCGCAAGCCGTCAAGCCAGTATAGCCCAGATCCAAGCGTTCCAAGGATGGATATTCGGAAAGGATCAGGGACGAGAGCGTCCAGTTGCCGTATAACATCAGCTCACGCAGCACATGGTTACCCTTTGGCAAGACCAGTTTCTCTATGCGGTTTCCATTCAGAGATAACATCTCCAATTTATCCAAGGCGGAGAGATCCACCTCCTTCGTGAAGCTTTCTCCCATATAATATAGAAATAACTCTGTCAAACGGCGTGGGTTCTCGTCATTCCATTTCGCATATGCTGTCATCGAAGAATTGCCCGTCTGCCATTCGCCACTGTTCCACCACTCGCTCAAGGCATCGTTGTTGGAAGCGTCTACGATACGTAGCAAGGTAGCCTTGTCGCCCTCGGCGAATACTTGCGGCACGGTGGTTTCCACGTGGATATAGGAGGTCTCGATCTGCCAGCCGTCACGAACATTGATTTCCGAGATTCTACAGAACTTCGGGTTCATCAGCTTGCAGTAGTAGTTTCCATACTTTTCCTCCTTGCTATCCAGCACGAATACGCCCGGACGGTTCGGCACAGGCTTCAAGGCTTCTTTCTCCTCCGTCCTGTATTTGGCGTTCACCCACAGGAAGACGGTCTCAACCCCATCGATCACGGCTTCCGAGGAGAGGTCGATCGTATCGCCGTTCTCGAACCATTCTATACTCTCCGGATGCGAGGGGGAAGTAAGCGTTATGTGCCCCAAACCGTTATAATTTATCTGTCGGTAATTCTTCACCGTAGAATATCTCAAAAGAGATCCATCCGCGTTCAAGTTAATCAGGTTCGGATACTGGGCCAGATCGAAACTCTCCACGTATCCCGGCAATCCCAACGACTCCAGATTCTTCCCTGCCTGCGGGGAAGGAAGCTCATACTCCGTATTTTGCAAATATAGATGACGGATAAACACCGGCAGGTTCTTTATCAGATCAGCGAACTGGCTCGTATGCGGCAAGGCCAAGTAAGTCAAGTTCGTAGCCTTATCGAAGCCTTGCAACTTCAAGTTCGGGCAGTACTCGATCTCCAGACGGTTCAATTGCCTGAAGGAAGATACATCCAGCGAGGCCAAAGGCGAATGCTCTAGGTAAAGCTCCGTCAGCTTCGAGCAACCGGTCAGGTTCAGAGTAGCCAGTTTCGTGTTCTGGTAAGATCCCTCGCCTATGTATTGTGTACCGAACCTGAAATATTGCAGTTCCGGGCATTTGGATAGGTCAAGAGAGGCCAGATTCTTACTATATACATGCAAGTGCTGTAGCTTCGTATTTTTCGATACGTCCAGCTTCCCTATATTCATATAACGCTCGCACTCGAAATACCTCAGCTCGGTGAAAGCGCTTAGGTCTAGTTGAGAGATCGTATCCTTCGAGTTCCAATCCAACTCAATAGCCAGATGCGTCAATCGGCCTACCTCGTCCGTGCTCCAGTCCGTGCGGATCACGTCTTGGCCACCATTCCAGTTCTCGTGCTCCCAACCCTTGCTATCTACGAACTCTTTTAATTGGGTGATATTCGGGTTATCAGCAACCAGCTTCTTCAATCCGGCGATATCCGCGGGGGAGTAGCTGTCCGAGTTACGGGCTACCTTGATCTGGACCGTACTCATCCTCCAATTTCCGTAATTCGGATTGGTAATCTCGCACATATAATATTCACCCGGCTTTCCGGTAAAAACGAAAGCACCTTCCTTGCCGGATACCGCCGGCATAGTTACTTCCGTAGATTTATAAGGATCCCGTTCGATGCGATACCATTGATATACCGATTTCACGCCATCCACCGTAGCGTAAGCGGATAGATCGATCTCCTCACCCTTCGCGGCGTAAGCGTTATAATTGTCTACCGGCGTACCGGCCATGACCGTGGTGGAACCACTCATCCAGAAATTCTCCGGTAACGGACTCGGGAGCGCCACCGTAGACCAAGTAAGCGAATCATTACCATGCAAGATCAAATTCCGAAGCTTTGTCAACGCGGACAAATCCAAGGATTTCAACCGGGTATTCTGTAAATTCAACTCCTCTAACTCGGATAACGCCGATAAATCCATGGAAGTGACCGTCCGTGTCCTATTATCATAAAAGAAGAAGCTTTTTACCCGGCTCGGAGACTCCGCGTTCCACGTCACGCCCACGTTGTAGCCATCGTTCGATCCCCGGTCTTTCAGGTACTCCTTGTTGGAGATGAAGTTCTGCAAGTCCGAGTTCAGCGGGTTGGCCTTAGCGATCTCTTCCAAGGCAGCGATATCGTCCGGTGAGTAATTGGCCGGGATAACGATCGGCGCTTGGCTGCCAGACACTACCATATTGCCGTCCGCGTCACAAATATTCACTTGAACCGTTCCGCTCCATGCCTCCGTGGCGCGAGCCGTCAACGTAAATTGCTTAGCGGAAAAAGAAGGGATATCCAATACGTATATGGACTCATTATATGGACTTGTCTCTTTACTTAGGTTCTGCCCGGAAAGGGTCAAGCCTTCAGAATTACCGTACAGGTCAATCTTGATCTTAGCGGGTTGCCCCTGCAGGAAACCAGTCTTCGTCACATCGATAGCAAAAGGGATATCCTCGTCCAGATCGCCGGATATACGCAACATGTTTCCCATAACGGGAGCTTTATCAGCCAGCATAAATCGTATCGTTTGCCCGGTGGAGGCCAAAGCAGCCATGCCCATGTCTCGCGAGCCGTACACTTTTACGGTATAGTCTGCCGAACACTCCTTCGAGCTATTCATTTGCAGGTTAAGTCCAGCGCTATTTCCATAGTTAGTCAAGCTCTCCTCCGGTACCCAAAAACCGCCGTTGTCTAAGGCTTGCGCCGGTTCGGAATCCCCAAAGCGAAACTCTATCCCGTCCGGATTCGCCGTGTTCGCTAACTGCACACGCACAGCCATGCCATCCGCGAAGTTCTCTACATTAAAATTCAGGTACCTAGTAGCCACCGGATTCCACTCATAGATAAAGCAATAAGCTACAGGCTCCGGAGTACCGGTAAACCGTACCTCCCCTTCCGTCTGGCCCTGCGGTGCCTCGGGTGTCATTCCCGCCGGGCTTTCCGACCCGGCCATGCCCCACGCCAGTCCATGCCCCGGCCATGCGGCGCATAAACATAAGACCATCGCGATGAGCGACAACCTCCTACTGATTCCTCGTAAAATTGTTTTCATAAGCAATAAATTTATAAATAGGTGTTTTACATTCATAATACGTATTGATATCTCCCCTATGATAAGATATCGATACGCTA
>ULWD01022266.1_pt1 | contig 15926 bp, 6 predicted proteins | sample 1960011 | NCBI WGS metagenome assembly ULWD01 (sample SAMEA4835803, study PRJEB28245) | human gut metagenome | biome: gut microbiome; material: fecal sample | place: Denmark | collected 2008 | reverse complement strand
TTCTTTTTTTTCGGGACTATTCTTTTTTCACAGCCCCTTTTGCGTGTAGAAAAAATGTAAATATTTTACCCAAATTACATCAGATTATATGGTGTGAATTGCAGGAGAATAATATAATAAAAAGAATAATTGTAAAGAAAAACAGGGGGAAAAAGTTGAAGAAATTTTATATTGCATATGATACAGACGTTGGGATAAAAAAGAAGACCAATCAGGACAGTCTGTTATTAAAAGGATGTTCTGAGGAACATGGAGAGACACTTCTGATCGCAATTTGTGATGGCATGGGTGGCATGGAAAAAGGGGAGCTTGCCAGTGCAACGGTCGTCAGGGCTTTTTCAGACTGGTTTGAACAGGTTTACATAAAGAACGAAATGCATGTTGGAGATGAAGGAATAAGACAACAGTGGCAGAGTCTTTTGGAAGAAATAAATGGCAGACTGATCAGGTATGGAAAAGAAAACCAGATTCAGCTTGGAACAACAATAAGTGCGGTTTTATTAAACAGTGATGGACAATATATGCTTTGTCATGTTGGAGACACCAGAATTTATACATTATCGGATACGTTGCAGCAGCTGACCGAGGATCATACATTCATTGCGCGAGAAATAAAACGTGGGAATATGACAATAGAGGAAGCTAAAAAGGATAATCGCAGAAACGTGCTTCTTCAGTGTATCGGTGTGAATGAATTTTTTGAACCACAATATGAGAATGGAAGGCTGGCGCATGGCACAGCCCTTTTGTTATGCTCAGATGGATTCCGTCATATGTTATCAGAAGACGAAATTTCTGAGTCACTGAATCCGCATAAAAATCTTGATGAAGCGCAGATAAAAGAAAAATTGAGAGAAATGATCGAATGGAATAAACAACGGATGGAAACGGATAACATTTCTGCAATTTATATCAAACTCAAATAAGGCAAAAGAGGAAATGAAAGTTGGCTGAGAGAGGAACAATTATTGAGGGAAAATACGAGGTTTTAAAGCTGATCGGAAAAGGTGGAATGTCAAAAGTTTACCTGGCGATGGACAAAAACCTGAATAAGCAGTGGGCAATCAAAGAAATCGAGAGAAAAGCTTATGATAAGAACAATGAAGTTGTAGTTGCAAGTGCAATGGCGGAAGCAAACATGATGAAAAAACTGGATTATCCGTCACTGCCAAGAATTGTAGACATTATCGAAAAAGAAAATGTAATCTATGTTGTCATGGATTACATTGAGGGAGAAACCTTAAGCAGTGTATTGAGTAAAGAAGGTGCACAGCCACAGGAAGTTGTAATTGAGTGGGCAAAGGAACTATGCAGGGTATTGGATTATCTGCATACGCAGAATCCGCCAATTATCTACCGGGATATGAAACCGGCAAACATTATGCTGCAGCCGAATGGAAATATCAAGTTAATTGATTTTGGTATTGCGAGGGAATACAAAGAACAGAATCTGGCAGATACAGTCAGTCTTGGAACAAAAGGATATGCTGCGCCTGAGCAGTTTGGAGGAAAAGGTCAGACGGATGCCAGAACAGACGTATATTGTCTTGGCGTGACGCTATACCATTTACTCACAGGACAGAATCCATGTGAACCTCCTTATGAGATATATCCAATCCGATATTGGAATCCGCAGTTGTCCAGTGGATTAGAAGCGATCATTCAAAAATGTACCCAGTTAAACCCGGAAGATCGTTATCAGTCATGTGCAGAAATGTTATATGCGTTGGATCATTATGATGAGATGGACGAGGGCTACCGAAGAAAGCAGAAAAGAAAGCTGAATGTTTTCTTTGCAACATCCGGGGCAGCGGTTCTTTTCCTTATTATAGGATGTCTGTGTACTGGAATGAGAGTCCATGTGAACAACAGCGATTATGATAATAACATCAAGCAGGCAGAATTATCTGCGACAGATGAGGAAAAAATCGATTATTATGCCAAAGCAATAGATATTCTGCCGGGCAATTCGGAAGCGTATTTTGGAATAATCGAGGCATTTAAGGATGACGCGGTCTTTTCATTGGAAGAAGAGGAATTATTCAAAAAGAAAATAAACAGTAATTTGACTGTTTTGCAGCAGAATAGCGATTATGGGGATCTTGCTTTTGAGATAGGAAAATTATACTGGTATTACTACGATTATGGAAAAACAGAAAATTCAGACAATCAGATAACCAGAATGAAAAGTGCGATTCAGTGGTTTGAGGCGGCATGTACTTATGGCGGTGAAGACAGCAGTTATTATACGATGGCTGAAATGTACCGTGATATAGGACAGTTTAACCGCGATATCACACTGAATGTGCAGGAAGCATCTGATAAAGGAACCTATCTTCCATATTGGGAGAATATAACAAAACTCGTAGCAACCGTATCTGAGAGTCAGGATGAGAATGAAATTGTAAATCTGGAAGTATACAAACTGGCAATGAATGCTGTGGAAACTTATGCAAGAAAATTTAAGGCAGATGACGTAGCACAGGAAGATATGAAAGCGTTGCTGGAACAGGTAAAAGCTGGTACGGAGCAGGTTGATACGACAACAGACAAAACAGAAGAAATGAAAAATGATATTCTAAAGCGTTTGCAGGATGCAGAGGCAGCAGTGGAAAATGCATATGCAAAAGATACGGAGGTGAAAGCATCATGAATGCAGGTACTTTACAACTCATATCCATCATTGCATTTTCATTAGCAGGAGTTTTAACACTGATATCCATTTATCTTTTTTTTAAAATGGATGTACGGGGAATCATAGATGATCTTAGTGGTAAATCGGCAGAACGTCAGATTATGGCAATGCGAGAGGAAAATAACAGACAGAAAAATCCATTGTCTAAAAGAAGCGCCAAATCATCTGAAACAAGGAAAAGCAGTCTGATGGAACGCACAACAGTGGAATTGAAAAATGAGGAAAAAACGGAGGTTCTTCCGAAAAAAGATGAGGAAAAGACAGCATTGCTGCGGGAAGAAGCCACTATGCCGCTTCAGATGGTTGAGAAGGAAACAACTGTTTTAGAAGAAACTACAACTGTATTACAGGAAGATGAAACAGTTGTGCTGACTGAAAATGCAGGAAACACAGATAAAAGGTATGAACTGGTCTTGAACGAAATCATCATACATACGCAGGAGATAATTTAGAAAATGGAAATGTTTTGGAGAACAAAAGGAAAAAGAATTGCAGCATGGTTAATGATTGCGTTAATTATGGCAACAACGATACCATTTGGAAGTATCAGTGCATCAGCAGATAACACTGCAACAGGTAAAAGTGGTACAGTCACAATCACAGGACAGGTGATGGTTCCGTATGATACTAATGAAAACACGGGTACGAGTAAAGGAAAAGCATATGCAGGTGCTAAGGTAATTGTAAAATATCCTAAAGACAGTGCGACTACTGTGACTCATAATGCAATTACAGGAGCCGATGGAAGTTTTACCATTCCCATAGATGATTTGACACTAAAAGAGGATGATAAGTATACGATTGAAGTTGAGCCAGCAGATGCGGATAAAGATACATATGACAGATATTCTGATGTGAAAACGGTCACTGCAGATCAGGTAAGCACTAAAGCGATTGAGTTAAGTGAAATTACGCTTAAAAAAAAATCTGCATCTTATTCTGTTACTGCAAATGCAAATACTTCTGATAATTCAGCAAAAAATGATGCAGGAGAAGTAAAGGTAGAAAATAATGTAGTAACAGCAACACCAAAGGAAGGTTATGAAATCACTGCTGTAACAGTAAAAAAAGAAACTGCAGATTGGAAACCGGATGGAGAAACCAACGATAATTGGTGGAACAAGAATATAAATGCGAGCGGTGCATTTGTATATGAAGAATTTAAGGATAAAACATTAGATGCAAATTATGCATTTACAGTCACATTCGCAAAGAAACAGTTCACAATCACATATAAAATCAGTCAGAATGGAAAGCTAATTTTAAATAGTGATGCACAAAATGATAAAGTTGAAATCACAACCGAGAGTGGAGAAGACGGTAGCCGGAATGTTCCATATACAGATTCTGAGTACAAAATAAAAGCAGCTGTTACAGACAACAAGTATCATCTTACAAGTTTTAGAGTGGACAATGATGAAAGGCTTAATGAAAACGAAATAAATAACAGCTTAAAAGAGAAAGAATATATATTTTCAGAAGGAATAAAACAGGCACATAGTATAGAAGTGACAGCAGAAATTGATACGTACACAGTTTCTGTTACAACTGATGATGGAGGAATTGTTGAGGTTAATGGTTCCAGTGAAAAAAATATTATTGTAGATTCTGGAGCAGAAGTTGCAATCATTGTAAAACCAAATGAAGGTAAAACAGTAAAAATATTTTCGGTCAATGGTACGCCGATACAGGAAAATAATTTAACAGAGGATGAAGATGGAACAGCAGTCTATAAGATTGAAAACGTAAATGGTGACCAGAATGTAACTGCTGAATTTGAAGATATTCAAAATGAAAATAAAGATTCGTTGGCTCTTGCAGGTCTGAATCTGTTAGATAGTGGAAATAATCAAATAACAGCGGATGAGGATGGAAACTATTATTCATCATCAGCCATTTTAAAATTTGATGGTAAAACTAAAATCAGTCTTTCGCAATGGGGAGTGGGCAAAACGCAACTCAACTTAACAGAAACAACTATCATTTCATCAGTGTATAAAGGTGGAATTATTGGCAGAAAACAAATAAGTCTCAATCCGTCTGTGAAAATTGTGATTGATACAACAAAACCCAAAATTGAACTGAGTGACGATGAGAAAACAATTTGGAAAACTGAAGCAGACACAACAGTGGATATCACAGGTACAGCCGTGGATGAAAATTTGAAAAAGGTTGTCTGGTCAGAAACAGAACTTACACCGGATGATGTGTTGAATGGGGCACAGGAAGCAGCATTAAATGAAAATGGAAAGTTTGAAATAAGTGGCATTCAATTAGCAAAAAATCAGAACATTGATAGAATCTATGTTTATGCCATTGACAAAGCAAAACAGTGTTCAGAAGCCGGAGTTATTACTGTATATCGGGACAGTGCAGCACCTGAAATTACGGAAGTGTCTCTGATTCCTGCTGATACAATAAAAAAATACGATTTTGGAAATTATTACAATGCAAATATTACAGTAAAAGTTACTGCAAAAGATGTGGATGTAAAAGACAGCAAATCGGATTATCCGGCAGTTGGTGTGAAAGAAATTCGCATATACAGTGATGATGATACAGAAGTGTATACGGGAACTGTAAGTACACAAGTAAGTGGAACAAGTGATGCAACGATAGAAGTTACGGTTCCATTGGAAGAAGCTGGTACATTTGCAAGCCTGAAAGAGGTTCATATCAAAGCTGTGGATGCATTAGGCAATGAGAGTGAGGCATATAAATTAACAAAAATTAAGAATCATAATGATATTTTATCGGATGATTTAATGCTGGAAAAAGATGCACCTGTAATAAAGGTGGCACCACAGGCAGATGGCAAATATGAAAATGCAAAAGATGGAAAGACAGAGTATTGGTACAAAGAGATCCCAGCGATTGCATGCGAGGTTACAGATCAAAAAGATCAGACTAACGGAAGTGGTCTTGCGGCGAGAACTGTGACCGTAAACGGAGTTGAACTTACTTCGAAGACAAAGAACTTTGTGGAAAGTATTACAGGTAGTGATCAGATTGTGCAGGAGGATTCTCTTACACTTTCAGCAAGCGATTTGCAGGATGTACAGGAAGGCGAAAATACAGTTGTCACCACCTATACGGACATCGCAGGAAATAAAACAATTGACACAAAAACAATCTGTCTTGATACACATAAGCCAGATGTTACAAGATTTAACATTGAAAAGAAAGATGCATCAAAAATTTTAAATATTCTTACCTTTGGTAACTATGGAAATGGTGTCATCAAAGTTACTGTAACAGCAGATGATTTATACAGTGACGATGGTTCAGAAGTACCATCAGCCGGACTGAACGAAATTACATTATATGTAGGTGAAGAAGCTTATCAGACAAAGGCAGTCGGAAGCGATAATACAGCGGTATTTGAACTCCCGGCAGAGACTGTTTTAAATGAACAGAAAGTATATTTAGATAAAAAAATCAGTGCAACAGTTACGGATAACGTTGGCAACCAGTCTGAAAAGACACTTGTGACGACAGCAAATTCGAATGTGAAAAACAGCAATTTAATGATTGAAACAGTGAAACCGACCATTACATCTGTTTTATCTGCAGAAGGATATGTTGGAAAAAATGGAATCATCTATAACAATAGTGATACTGGAGTCAGCATTAAAGTAGAAGATAAAGATTCTGGAATTTATAATGTGAAGGCCTCCGTTAATAACAAGGAGTTAGTGAACGTTTCTTATCCGGATCAGAAAACGGTTACGGAAAGCTATGAGATCAACACGAAGGATGCTGTCATTAATGCAGATACCAACAGCTATGATATGGTAATTACAGCCATTGACAATGCTGGAAATGAATATTCCAAAACACAGCGTGTCTACAAGGATATTACCGCTCCGGAAATTTTAAGCGTTGATATGGAAGCAGCAGGAAATAAAGAAGCAGATGGAAGTGTTTCTTATACAGAGACGGATTATGGTTATTATTTTGTGGAAAATACAAAGGTGACTGTAACGGCTACGGACGGCTCCAAAGAAGGGGATTCCGGTGTAAAGGAGATCCACTATTATACGGTAGATGCCAATGGAACAAAAAGCAGTGAGCAGATTGTACAGGCAGATGCAGAAGGAAAAGTGACATTTGTGGTTCAGGCAGGATTTAAAGGACAGATTTATGCCTGCGCTTACGATATGTTGAATAATCACGAAGAAAGATATGTGACACCGAGCAGTCTGATCATTGAAACAGCCGAGCAGCATGCCCGTGAGAAACATATTGATTTTAACAAGGCGGCAGCTGCAAGCAAGGATGCAAAGGGAAATGAACTGTATGAAAAAGATGTAACGGTAGATGTTACAGTGACAGATACATTTTCGGGAATCCGTTCTGTGGAATGGACAGTGGAATCGCCTTATGATAAAGAAAACAATCAGTCAGGAAATGTGGAGATCAGTAATCAGGGTGCATTTTCCAGTGGAAATGCGGATGGCTGGAGTCAGACAAAGAAAGACAAAAACCTTGTTACAGAACTGAAAAAGTCATTCACTGTAAAAAATAACAGTAATGAGATAAAAATGCATATCAAAATGACAGACCGTGCAGGAAATACATCAGAAGACGAACTGATATTCAGTATTGATAAGACAAAACCGGAAATCAAAATTGCATTTGATAATGAGACACCGGATGCTGAAAATACAACCATGTTCAAAGAGAACAGAGTTGCTACCATTACAGTTACAGAACGTAACTTTGAGGCGGCAGATTTTAAAGCAGATATTACCAATACAGATGGTGTGATTCCTGAGTTGTCAGCATGGCAGACAACCGAAAATACGGAAAACCCGGATCAGAGTGTAAGTACGGCAACCATTACATTTGCAGAGGATGGTGACTATACGCTTTCGGTCAGTGGACAGGATAAGGCAGCAAATCAGGCAGAGACAGTAAAAGCAGATGATTTTACCATCGATAAAACCCGTCCGGTGATTACGGTTACTTATGACAACAATAATGCAGTAAATGGCAATTATTATGCAGCAACGCGTACAGCAACGATTCAGATTGAAGAACATAATTTCTCTGAAAACAGAGTAAGGATAACAGGAACAGCAACTGATAACGGAGCAGGAATCTCATTCCCACAGTCTGGCGGATTTACCGGAAATGGAGATGTTCATACCGCAACCATTACATGTGGTACAGATGGTTTATACAATTTTAATGTGGAATACACGGACATGGCAGGAAACATAGCTGAAACCTATACAGGGGAAGAATACTATGTGGATCTCACTGAACCGGAAATTGAAATTGTTGGTGTCGAAGATTATTCGGCAAATAATGGAGATGTTATTCCGCAGATCGTAATGTCAGATACAAACTTTGATACCAATGGTGTGAACATTGAACTGGTTGGTGCAAATCAGGGAAGTGTGGCACCGGAAGGCTCTTATACGAATCAGGGAAATGGAGAGACATTTACATTCCAGAACTTCCCGAAAGAGCAAAGCTATGACGACATCTATACGATAAATGCCACATTGACCGATATGGCTGGAAATGAGAGCAATGCAACAGTTACGTTCTCCGTAAATCGCTTTGGATCGGTTTACGTGTTCGATCAGACCTTAAAGGATATTGAAGGAACTTATATTCAGAACGAGATTGATGTCAAGTTAAAAGAAGTGAACGTAGACAGTCTGGAACATGACAAAATCAAAGTAGTAGTAGATACAAATGGAACACCGAGAACATTAGAAGAAGGTATCGATTATCAGGTACAGGAATCCGGTGGAAACGGACAGTGGTATCAGTATGATTACACCATCGACAAGTCTCTTTTTGCCGGGGATGGACGTTACATTGTAACACTGTATTCAGAGGATATTGCAGGAAATGTCAATGAGAACATTGATGAATCCAAAGAAGCAGAAATCTCATTTGGTGTGGATAAAACAGCTCCTGTCGTTATTCCAATTGATGTTGAGAGCAATGCCCAGTATCCAGTGGATAAGAAAGCAGCAAATGTGACAGTCAACGACAACCTGGTATTAGATAGTGTTGAGATTTATATTGGTGATAAAAAATGTGATTATACAGTGGATGGTGAAAACTATCAGTTCAATATCCCAAACAATACGAAAAAACAGGATGTCACGATTATGGCTGTGGATGCAGCTGGCAATAAAACAAACTATGTCTTAAATGGAATTCTTGTAACAACCAACACATTCATCCGTTGGTATAACAATAAGCCATTGTTTGCAGGTTCTATTGCGGGTGCAGCAGTAGTAACAGGCGGTGGCGTCGGTGCAGCGATCGCACTGCGAAGCGGACGTATCAAAATAAGACGTAAGAGAAAATAAAAAAAGGACTGAGAGATATGGCAAAGTATCGCATAGTTTCAAAGGGAAATATAGTTACGATTAAAAGTAAGTTATCATTTGGGGAACAGATTAATGAGCGGGAAATCAATATTTTTGAACAACAGATTTTCCGCGGCTGTTTCAGACCGAGACAGGAAGGAAAAAAGACGATTATCTACACAGCACCAGATGTGGTACCTCTTATATCATATCTGAAAAAGGGTGTGGATGAAGAAACGTTTTTTCTGCTTGCGGCGCAGACAATTGAGATGACTAAAAAAATTGAAATGAATGGGTTGTATCTGCATAATCTCATGTTACAGCCGGAAATGGTGTTTGTATGTGAAAGAACCAGGGAAGTGTTCTTTGTATATCAGCCGATCAATAGCAGAATTACGAGTGGAAATGTTTATGCGTTTCTTGCAGATACCGTACAGTATGCAGGCAGATATGGCAAAGAGCCAGAGCAGTTTCTGAAGGAATTCCAGGTATTCCTCAATGATACAAAGAATTATAAAATAGAGGACATTGAGAGATATATCCGCGAAAAATGTCCACAGGCATTCCGGAAAATCGTAAAAGCAGAGACGGGAAAAAGCGGTTACATCACAAATGACCGTTCATCCTATGAAAGACATTATCACAGTGACAGTAACGATGAAGGTGGAACGACATTACTGATGGAGGAGGATGAAAGTGGTACAACCCTTTTGACACAGCAGGAGGATGACGAGGGAGACACAACTCTTTTGCAGCAGGAGGAAAGATATCCAATTTTAGAGAGAATCAGCACAGGGGAGAGCGTGACTGTCAGAAAAAATATTTTTAATATCGGTAAGGAAAAAGAAAATGATTTTACAATAATAAATAATAAGGCGGTCAGCCGCAGACATGCGGTAATTGAGCGGATAAATGGAACTTATTATCTTATGGATAAAAGTTCAACGAACCATACATATCTGAATGGAGAAATGCTGGATGCTGAAAATTCTTATGTGCTTTCGGATCATGACAGTATTCAGATTGCAGATGAAGAATTTACATTTTATTTTGATTAGGAAGTGAAAAAATGGACGAGTACTTTGCAGATAAATTGACAGAAATTCAAGACACAGAAGACACTGCCTACTTATTGGAAAATAATGAGATCTTTTATGATGTTGGCTATAAAGTGATGCAGAATCAGGAAAATGCCAACCTGTTAAGGTGTCATAGAATCAAATATAATGGAAAAATAAAACTAATTTATTTCACAAGAGAATATACATCACTGGAGGATTACATTGCATCTTCGGATATGGATACGATCTTAAATGCGATTCACAGTTTGCTCGAAGCTTTAATTCAGATTGAAAATCTTGGATTTTTAAATATGGCATGTATTGATAATCGCCTTAGCCATATATATGTAGAGTCTGGCACGAATAATGTGAAGATCATTTATTTGCCTGTAAATATAACGGGTGTTCATAAAAATAAAAATGAATTTGACAATGAAATAAAGGCTCAGCTGGTGCAGAAAATAGAACGGATAGGAATGATGGATCATCCGAAAATGCGTCAGGTGATAGATGCGTTGGAGGATGGAACATTAAAACTTCATGACATTAGTACACGTATACAGGCGGAAAAACCTGTAATGCATAGAAATACAAAAAATACTTCTGCAGATCCCAATATTGGGCAGAAAAAGATAGTGGATATGCCGGACATGAATCAGATATCAATACAATCCATAGATGGGCAGTTTCACTTTGTTGTTTGTGAAAATGAATTCCTGATAGGAAAAAGCAGAGAAAGAGTTCAGGGTGTGATAACAGGAAATAATGCGGTCAGCAGAGTTCATTGCAAAATCGTAAGGCAGAATGGCAGCTATTTTGTAGTGGATATGGGAAGCTCCAATGGTACTTATGTTAATGGAAAAAGAATACAGCCAAATGTGCCAGAGCCTATTTCAGACAGAAGTCAGCTGAGAATTGCAAATGCAGAATTTATAGTACGAGGATAAAAAAATGAGTAAGCCATTAATCATTATTGCAGATACAGATGAGCTGTATCTGCAGAATCTGGAAAGAAAATTTTTGGAAGAATTTGATGACCAGATAGAGTTAGAAATTATATCTGATCCGGTCTATTTTGAACAACGTTTTGAGACACCTGTCTCAGTAGAAATTCTGGCTGTCTCAGAGGCGTTATATTCAGCAGGACTTCAAAGACATAACATTTCCAATCTGTGTGTGCTGGCAGAAGAACATGAGAGTGGGAGTACGGAGGATTTGTCTGTAAACAGAGTGTATAAATATCTGGGAATCAGGGAACTTTTCAATGAACTGACTTATCAGAGCAGGGATCGGCTGACGGAATCACAGACACAGGAACATAAGACACAGATCATTTCTTTTTATTCTGCAATCGGGGGAACAGGAAAGACAGCATTATCTGTCGGACTTGCACGGTGTCTGTCAGAAAAACATAAGAGAGTTTTCTACGTAAATACAGAATCTGTGCAGGATTTTTCTTATTATCTTGAAAACAAAACCGGTATGCCGAATGAAGGATATCGTGTCATGAAAAATGAACAGGAACATATGTATCAGAATGTTCGTTTTACATTAAGAAAAGAAGGATTTACATATCTGCCTCCATTTAAATCAACGCTCGATGCAAGAAATCTTGATTTTACAATCTATCGAAAATTAATACAGTCAGCGAAAGACAGTGGAGATTATGACTTTATTATTGTGGATGTGGAAGCAGGATATAGCAGATGGAGAATACAGTTACTGCAGGATTCTGATAAAGTGATGCTTATTACGTTACAGGATGATGTCTCAACGAACAAAATGCGCTATATCACAGAGTGCCTTGATTTCGGAGATCATGAAAAATACATGGTCATTTGTAACAAATACAGTGAAACAAGAGACAACCAATATGTTCAGTCGGGATTACAGTCAGAGTTTTCCATCAGGGAATATATTGATGAAGTGAGTACCCCATTGTTAACTGCAAGACAACTTGCACAGTTAAATGGGATAGAAAAAGTGTCATACATGTTTATTTAGATAAAGCAATATGGGGAGGAAAGAGATGTTTAGAGATTTTTCGGACGAAGCAAAACAAAAACTTTTAAAGTATGTTGACGAAGTGACGGCAGACGGTACCTGGGACAGGGTAAAAGACTGGTTTGGAGATGCCGGACTGACCATACAAAGCTGGCTCGGACAGCTCAGCATCCAGAACTATGTCAATGACGTAGACACCTACCATAAAAAAGTACTCGATAAAAATAACACCACAGCAAAGCAGATCGGGGAGATCTTTTCGAACGTGCAGGCAGTGGATACCAGATACCTCAGCATCGCAGGAAGTGAGGCAGCCTGTGGGGATGACATCATAAAACTGATCAGAGACCTTGCCAGTGCCATTGACCCGAATGGAGGGAACATGGACATGGGAAGGATGAAGGGTGTTCTGGATGCAGATGTCGAGAACATACGCAATGCCAGGGCGACGGCTGAGAGGGCAGTCGAGGAAAAAATGCTCGGAACTGAGGCAGAGGGCTGCATGAACAGCGAAGACCCGGTCAACCTGAGCACCGGAAACTTCATCTATGAGCATGAAGACTTAAAAGTGGGAGGGGAGATACCGTTATCGTTCCACCGTTATTATAATTCCAAGGACCGCCGCAGCGGTGTGCTTGGAGACTGCTTTTTGCATAATTACCAGACAGCCATCGAAAAAGAAGAGAACGGAGCCGTCAGGGTGCGCCAGGCAGACGGACAGGTCAACCATTATGACAGGACAGTTTCAGAAAACGGCAGGGAGGAACTGACAGGAAGAAATACAGCACTCGAATCCTTAAAAGAAACGGAAACAGGATACGTGCTCGAACATCCGGGCACGGAGATCATATCGTTTGACCGGGACGGAAAGATGCTCCGGAAAGAAGACCGGAACGGAAGGGGCATATCTTTTTCCTATCTCGAAGATGGAAAACTTGAAAAAGCGGAGGCAGACAATGGGAGCAGCCTGACCTACTCTTATAATAAAGAAGGACAGCTTGAAAAAGTGACCGACCATACCGGACGGATCGTGCAGCTTGCATACAGGGAAGGAAAACTCGAAAAGGTGACAACGGCATCCGGTGCAGAATACCGCTATGCCTATGGGGAAAATGGAAGAATCACGGAAGTGGAAAATGCCCGTCATGTCACATCTGTTAAGAATACCTATGACAGAAGATTTCGTATTATTCATCAGCAATTTCCAGATGGTGGAATGATGGAGTTTGCTTATGATGATAAAAACCGACGTGTCACACTCACGGAGCGCAATGGAAGTAAAATCATTCATGTGCATGATGAACGATACCGTAACACAGAGACTATTTATGAGGATGGGACAAAAGAGCATTATCTCTATAATGAAAAAAACCAGTGTATCAGCATGACAGACAGGCTTGGCAGAACGACGAGAATGGCGTATGATAACCGTGGGAACCTCACACAGACCGTGGATGCCCTAAAACGCAGGGTCAACTATACCTATGATGCAGATTGTCATCTTATCAGTGTAAGTATTAACGGAAAAGAACGTCTGAAAAACCATTATGATGGGAAAGGTAATCTGATCGGCACGGAAAATCTGTACGGAAACAGAATTACCGTGATAAATAATGGGGCAGGAAGACCGGAAACAATCACTTATGCAGATGGAAGCGTTTGGGAGATTGGATATGATGAAAGCGGAAACATCGTACAGTTAAAGGATGTAACCGGAAATGTGACAACTTATGGCTATGATGCCTTAAATCGTGTGATTGAGACAGTAGATGCAAATAGGAACGTGACACGTTATACCTATGATGCAGCAGACCGTGTCACAACAGTAACCGATGCTATGGGTAATCAGAGAGCATACACTTATAACGCAGGTGGAAAAATCACGGCAATCCGGGATTTTGATGGTAATACGGCAGAGTTTATCTATAATCCACTTGGAAAAGTGGAAACATACACAGACAAAGAGGGACAGCAGGTACATTTCACTTATGACAAAATGTGGAACATCTGTTCGGTCACAGCGCCGGATCATGGAAAGCAGGAATATTTTTATGACAGTGACAATCATCTTGTAAAACAGATACTCCCGATGGGAGGAGTAGTGAAATATGCCTACGATGCGGCTGGAAACCGCACAGAAATGACGGATCCGGAAGGAAATACAACCCGTTACTTTTATGATGCCGTAAACCGCCTGACAGAAGTACTGGAACCGGATGGAGCCAGGACTGTGTATGAATATGACAGAGAGGGAAATCTTGTCAGAGAGACGAATGCATCCGGACAGACGACCAGTTACACTTATGATGATTTAGGAAGAAGAACAAGTGTTACAAATGCGGCTGGTGCAACGACAAGTGTATTCTACAATGAACTTGGAAAAGCAGAGCGTATCTGCTATCCGAATGGAAGCAGTACTGTTTATGAATACGAAAAAGGTGGAAGATTAAAGAGTGTTCGTTACCCGGATGGTGCAGGAGAACACTACGGATATGATGCCAGGGGAAACCTCACAGAGCGTACCACTACGGCGGGAGAATGTTACCATTATAGTTATGACTGTCTTGCCCGTATCACATCCATTGAAAATCCGGCAGGAGGTGTGGCATATTTTACCTATGATGCACTTGGACGTGTAACGAAGGCAGAAGATGAAAAGGGAAATATTACCTGTTATGAATACACTCCAAATGGCAATCTTGCAAAAGTGACAGATGCGTTGGGAAATGAAACATTTTATCAGTATGATGCAATGGGACAGCTGGTACAGACAAGCTGTACAGGAGCCAATGGGGAAGAACCACAGAATACAGTCTATACCTGGGATAAAGAAGGTCATGTTACCACCGTGACAGACCCTTTAGGGGATATAGAACGCTATACTTATGACCCGGCAGGAAAAATGAGGGCAAAAGTAGACAAAGATGGTTATGAGACTGCCTTCCATTATGGCACAAATGGTCAGGTGGAGGAAATCTGTTATGCGGATGGAAGAAAAGTATCCTTAACCTATAATGCCATAAGGCAGCTTGAGGAAGTAAAAGACTGGCTCGGCACGACAAAAATCGCTATGGATGAGGCAGGACGTATTGCCTCTGTCACAGATCCATATGGAAAAACCGTGGGATATGAATGGGGAAGCATGGGTGAGAGAACGGCAGTTCTTTATCCAGATGGAAAAAAGACCGTATATGAATACAATGAAGCCATGCAGATGTCAGCCATGAAAATCTTTTCCGGGGAAATGCGGGAGAATACAATTCGTTACAGTTATGATGAATTCGGAAGACTGATTGGAAAGCAGCTGCCGGGTGGAAATTATACAGATTACCGATACAATGCGGCAGGAAAACTTGAAGACATCTTACATAAAGGAGCAGATTTTACAGAGCGCTGTCACTATTCCTATGATGTCATGGGAAATAAGGTCATGGCAGAAAAGGAAAGACCGGGATTGCCGGAGGACAGTGGAAGTTTTTCTTATTGTTATGATGCATTAAACCGTTTGACCACCGTAGCACAGAATGGACAGACATTAAGAACATACAGCTATGATGCATTCGGAAACCGAAGCAGTAAAACTGAATATCAGACAGCAGGAGAGCTGGTGACAACTTACCATTATAACGCCAGAAATCAGCTGTTGCAGGAAACAAATGCAAACGGAACGAAAGATTATGCGTATGACCACAGAGGAAATCTGTTATCCGTAACAAGCGGTGAAGAGGTTTTGAGAGCATATGGGTTCGATGCGGCTAACCAGATGAACAGCTCTATGGGAATGACAGATGGACAAATCAAAAAGGCAGTATATCAGTATAACGGATT
>ULWD01044172.1_pt1 | contig 16043 bp, 20 predicted proteins | sample 1960011 | NCBI WGS metagenome assembly ULWD01 (sample SAMEA4835803, study PRJEB28245) | human gut metagenome | biome: gut microbiome; material: fecal sample | place: Denmark | collected 2008 | reverse complement strand
AGGTAATTAAGGTTGAGGTCAAACAGGAGCATACAATATTATCTGAAAATGATAAGTTTGAGTATATGCTTTTGGACAAACCCGGTGATAAGCCTGTTGAAATACTTCCGCCGCCTTATATCAGGGGAGGAAAGTAATTGGAAGATCTCATTAATGAATTAATGAAAATGTTTCCGATGATGAACACTTATCTTGCAGCAGGAATTTTTATTTTTGCAAGACTTCTCGGGTTTGTTCGTCTTGCGCCTGTGTTTAACAGAAAAGAAATGCCCGGACTGGTTAAATTAAGTTTAATTCTCTTAATGACAATTATTTTAACAAGTGTTGCAAAACCTGATGTTACTGTTATGAAAGAATCTTTTGCGTTATGTATTTTCTTAAATATTGTAGTTGGTGCACTTATCGGTTATATGGCGCAGTTAATACTTCTTGCAATCGACGCCGGAGGCGATATGGTTAACATGCAAATGGGTTTGTCATCTGCAATGGTTCTTGATCCTACGACATCTTCACAGGTTTCAATTGTCGGTAAATGTTTTTCGTTTTTGGGATTGATAATTTTTATGCAGCTGGGCGGTGTATATTGGCTTTTGACAGCATTAATACACAGTTTTGAAGTATTCCCTCTGGGTGCAACTTCAATTCCTTTAGTGGAACTTGTAAATATGGATTATCTTGTAAAATTATCTTCAAATGTTTTATTTATGGGGCTTCAAATCGCATCGCCGATTTTGCTGGCTACATTGGGACAGGATATTATTCTCGGGGTAATTTCAAAGACTGCACCTCAGGTAAACGTTTTTCAATTAAGCTTTCTGTTTAAGCCTGTGCTGGGGGCAGCTATTATGGTTTGGATTTTACCTATGCTGGTTAATATTATAACCGATTATTTCTTGTCTTATTCAAAAATTATCTAATACGGCATTCTCATCCAAAATTTAAAAGTCGACATATTAAGCAGTTCAGCTTCTTTTACTAAATCTTCATTGATAACGTTTTCTATTTCTTGTAAATTTTTGAAATCTCTTAGATTTAGTGCGAAATCTGATGAGCCTTTGCCTGAATAATGAATTTTTTTATGAAATAAATTAGGTACAATCTCATTGTATCTGAAACGCAGACCATATTCCAAAATTTTTCCGTAAGATGTTCGTTTGGGTTCGGCATATTGAGAAATAAAAAGGTCATAATTATTTCCAATTTTTTGGATAACAGGTGAATTTTCCAAAGCCTGACGAACTTTCGGGTAAACATTTTTGAAATATAAACCGTTAAAATTTTGTTTATCAGATGAATTTCTTATTTCCATATTTACAATAAAAATCGAACAAAAAAATTGTTGCTATAAGTTTTGTTGTTTATTTAAATTTTTTACGAAATCACCAATCGCAAAAGCTTCAATTGTTCCTACAACTATTTCAAAATCCTTTATTTCTTCTTCAAGTTCTTCTTTCATATGTGCAAGAAGACCGGGAATAATTATTTTTCGGTTTTTAACTTTTTTTGCAAACTCCATTTGTTTTAATGTTTTGGCAACCATTTGTGCTGTAAATTTTTCGGCAGACCAGGCTGTCAGAACGCTCATACCTTCAGCCGGCGTAACGATTAAATAAGAAGGAACCGGAAGACTTTCAAGTTCGTTTGCTACAGCATAAAATGTCAGGGCAAAATTTGTTGTCATAAAGATTAAAGAGTTTTCATCGGGATTATTAAACTCATAAATCTTAGATTCAACTTGAAGCGGTTTTTGAGGGTCGGTGAATATATTTTGACGCAATGTCATTAAAGTCGTCAGTAAAGCCTCGTCAAAGTCCTCAAATACAAGCATATTTGCATATTTGCAAATGTAATAACTTGATTTTGCACAAAGTAAGTTCATATCGTCGGTATGTTTAAAATAAACATAAACGGGATCTGAATAATTTTCGTCTTTTTCAAGAACTGCTTTTCGTCTTGTTAATATGAGTTCTTCCGCTGTTGTTGAGAATTTTTCTTCCGTTATTTCTTTAAGCGGCAGTTTTTGCAAGTCCTCGTAACTTATGCAGTCAGCTAACTTGCCGTTTTTGGTAATTATCAAATCTACTTTTAAAAGTTCATTAACTCTTTTTATTTCGAAGTTTTTTATTCTGTTGTATTTTTCTTTCCAATCAGGTTTTGCAAGGTCAACAACAACTGCTATTGCAGTTTTGTTTATAAAAGTTTTTTCGTGGCGGTAAAGTACATTTTCTCCGCCTATTTTAACTCCTTTTATTTCAATTGTTTTTTGCGGTTGTTTTGAGCTTTGGATAAAAATATTTTTTAGTTCATCAGGAACATAGTTACATTTCTCAATTTCAGTCTGATGTTTTGCAAGTTTTAGTGCAAATGCCATACAGGTAGGGCATCCGCATTCTTTGCAGTTTGTATGTTCTGCCTTTTTTGCGGCAGGAAGGTATTTATAAATCTGTAATCCGGAAAGTTCTGTCATGCAAGTCCTCTTAAAGTTTTTACCGCCTGCTCGTAATTTAATACTATGTAGTCTGCACCAGCTGCTTTCACTGCCGCTGCTGATGCTATTTCCAAAAACATTACAAGGTTTTCGTCTTTTGCCTCTTTTGTTTTGGCTGTTTCTTCAGCTGCAAAAGATATTAAAGGCATATTTAAATATTTGTCGCCGCCATTACCTTCAAGCTTAATCTTTTCCATAATACTGTAACCGTATTCAAGCCCGTAACCAAGACCGCCGATATCAGTATCTATTATTATTTTATCAAGCGAAAGTCCCAAATCCGAAGTTAGAATATTCATTTCTTTTGCAAGATTAATGTCAATAGGAGTTCTGATTACAAGTGTGTGATTACCGTTTATTACAGAGGGAACGATTTCTTTGTATGTGTTTTCGTCAGCATAAGCAATTATGCATTCTCTATCCAAGATGTTTATTAATTCAGGCAGAATTATTCTGTCTACACTGTCATTGCCGGTTCCTGCTATCATTAAAGGTTTTTTAATACGAGGAAGAAGCAATTTTAACAATTGCTTAGCTTCTTCGATTTTATTTTCGGTAAATTTCAGACCTATAATATCACAATCTTCTTCAAGTCTGCTTTCAGCCTCAAATATAGGCAATTCCAGAATGTATTTAACTTTGTCTTTCACCTTGTACTCTGTTCATTATTTCTTCAAACTCTGATGCATCAAGAGTTTCTTTGTCCAGCAATTCTCTTGAGATAGCTTCAAGCATATCTCTGTTATCGTTTAAGATTTTTTTAGCTTCTTCGTATTTGTTATCAACGATGCGTTTCATTTCTTCATCGATTTCAAAAGCTACCTGTTCGGAGTAATCTCTCTGGTGTCCGAAATCTCTGCCCATAAATACGTTTTCCTGATTTTTTCCGTAAGCCATATTGCCGAGTCTTTCAGACATACCCCATGCTGTAACCATTTTTCTGGCTATATTTGTTACATTTACTAAATCTTGAGATGCACCTGTACTTACTCTGTCTTTGCCGTAAATAATTTCTTCCGCCGCACGTCCGCCGAGTGATACGGTAATTTGTGCAAGAAGTTTGGCTTTATTTGTATGAACTTTTTCATCTTTAGGCTTTGTCCACGTAACTCCAAGTGCCCAACCTCTGGGGATTATTGAAACTTTATGAAGTTCATCGGCATCTTTTAACAATCTTGCAATCAATGCGTGACCTACTTCGTGATAAGAAGTTAATTCTTTATCCTCATCAGTCATAACTTTGCTTCTTTTTTCAATACCTGCTATTACTCTGTCAATAGAGTTATCAATGTCGCCCATTGAAATTTTGTCTTTGTTATATCTTGCAGCCAGCAAAGCAGCTTCGTTTAACAGGTTTTGCAAATCTGCGCCGGTAAAGCCCGGTGTACGTTTTGCAAGAGTTTTTAAGTCAACTTCTGTATCAAGCTGTTTGTTTTTTGCGTGAACTTTTAAAATTTGTTCTCTGCCTCTAACATCAGGAGCATTAATATAAATTTGTCTGTCAAATCTGCCGGGTCTTAATAATGCGTTATCTAAAATGTCAGGTCTGTTTGTAGCAGCAATAACAATTATATTAGTATTTTCATCAAAACCGTCCATTTCAACAAGCAGCTGGTTAAGAGTTTGCTCACGTTCATCGTGTCCGCCGCCCATACCTGCGCCACGCTGACGACCTACAGCATCAATTTCATCAATAAATATTATACAAGGCTGATGTTTTTTTGCCTGTTCAAACAAATCTCTTACACGACTTGCACCGACACCTACAAACATTTCAACGAAGTCAGAACCGCTGATTGAGAAGAACGGAACGCCTGCTTCACCTGCAACAGCTTTTGCCATTAATGTTTTACCTGTTCCAGGAGGGCCTACAAGAAGTACGCCTTTTGGAATTTTTGCTCCAAGTTTAATATATTTGTCGCCGTTTTTTAAGAAGTCAACGATTTCTTCAAGTTCTTTTTTCTCTTCATCAATACCTGCAACATCTTTGAATGTTGTTTTTACTTTGCTGTCCAGAAGCATTTTAGCTTTGCTTTTTCCAAAAGACATTGCCTGAGAACCGCCTGCTTGAATGCTTTTCGCCATTACGGCAAGAACTATAATGAATAAAACAGGAAGTAGAAGGTAGCTTAATATTGTACCTAAAGCCTTTGATGAGTCGGTTGCTCTTGTTACCTGAACATCTGCGTCAGATGCATCAAGTTTTTTCATTAAATCGGGGTCATAAGCAGGTGTTAAAACTTTATATTTAATGACAGGTGCTTTCTTTTCTGCCAATCCGAATGGGTTTTCAGCTGTCGGAGCAAGTGTTTTTACAGGTTTTGCATTTTTGTTTTCCGGCTGAACCTTTGGTATTGCAATGATAAAGTCTTCTGCTTTTTCAACTTTTTTAAATTCATTTTTGCTTAATTTTTCCAGAAAATTTGAATATGAAATTTCCTCAACTTGTGTTGCCGGTCCCGACATAATTACGGAAGACGCAAAAAGCAACACTACTATTGCTAAAACTATATACATCCCTGCAGATTGACTTGTTTTCATCAGATAGTCCTCTCACTTTCTATAAACAGTATGATTATTATAGCTTAAAAAATGAAAAAATACTATACAATGTAGGCTATTTTGTAGCAAAAAAAATTATATTCGGATTTTTTATATTGTGTAGATTTTTTTTGAAGGAATAAAATGCCTGTAGTAGATAAATTAATTACAAGAATAGAAACAAGCAGACCCGGTTCAAGTATAAGAAGTGTTTTGAAATCGGGAACTGAAGTAGAAGTTATCAAGGGAAAAGCCATAGATACGGTTGAAATTAAAAGAAAAACAAAAAACGGTTCTATAATTACAACTCTTATGAAAAAAGTTAAGGACAAATATGTACCTAAAAGGGTTAAGGAAGAACACCGTTTCGGAATAATTAATATAAATTATAAACCTGACGGATCACGTGCCGTGCAAATAAGGGTATGTGACAAAAAAGGCAGAAATGCCAAAGCTAATACAGGTTTTTATAAAACAACACTTGAAGAAAATATCTTTGCTAAAAATGTACATATAAGATCCGCAAAATCCGAGATGAATCGTTCCAAAGAGGAAAGAGGAGCCGATATAGGATTTCTTTTGCATCTTAATGATATCAGAAATAACAGAAGATACACTCTGCCTGCTGAAAATTATTCTATTATGCAGGATTTGAGGTATGAAGAAGCAGATTTGAAGAAATGTAAAAATTGATAACTATTTTGAAATCTCGAAGTTCTCAATGTTTTTATAAATTCAGAGAGAGAGATTTTATATGAAAATAGTTAACTTTGAAACAATTAAAGAAAAGGTAAATAAGCTTGATGCAATGGCACAAACCGATTTAACCAAAATTAACACTGTTTTTACGCAAAACAACAACGGTAAATCTGTTTCTGAAAGAATGCAAATATTTTTTTCGATAGCTGACGGTGATATGTCGTTTAAGGTTTAAATTTCGTCTACAGAAATGCTTGTAATACCTGAATTTCTTGCGCTGTCCATAACTTTAACCATTGCACCATGTGTAGAATCAGCATCGGTTTTGATTAAAAGTCCGTCAGGATAATTTTTTGCCTGAGATTTTATTGCAGTTTCCAATTTTTCTGCTGATATTTCTTCTCCGTCAAGAAAGAATTTATCGCCGGCATCGACAAGTACGGTCATTATTTTGGTTTCTTTATTCTGCTGCTCCTGCGCAACATTTTCAGGCACAGTAAGGTTTAATCCCTGCTGGTCAAGCATAGGCGCAATTACCATCATAATGATTAGCAGTACCAAAAAGATATCTGTTAACGGTGTTATATTTATTTCATTAAATGTATCTCTGTTGCGTCCCATTTATTTATCCTTTTTTAGCCTTTTTGTTCAATTCGCTTTGCTCTTTTTTACTCAAAGGTTCACCTGCTACAATAAGTTTTTTGTATTCTGCATCTTGAGCAGCATTCATAATTTCCATTATTTTGGCACTTTTAACTCTCTCATCAGCTTTTACTACAAGTTCAGGTTTTTCAAGCTGCGCTTTTAAAGTTGTAAGTTCCTCTGAAAGATTTGCTTCTGTTACGGGTGTTCCGTTTAAGTACAAGTTGCCTTCTTTTGTTACGGAAACAGTTGCATTTCTTTGCTCTATAGCAATACCGCTGTTAATCTCCGGAACCGTAATGGAACTGTCATTTGACTGGAAAGTCGGAGCGACTACCATCATTATAATTAACAGTACCAAAAAGATATCCGTTAACGGTGTAATATTGATTTCTGTAAACAGAGCTTCTTTGCCCTTATTAGTTTTCATGCCCATTTTTTAGCGTAGATTACGGTTGTGTTTCCGTAAAATCCTTTCTTTTTTATATGCTTTTATACTATAAAGAAATATTTGCATTGCTTGGAGTTGTTGATTCGTCGTTTGAATCTACGAAACTTAAGAATAACAATTTGATTAATTGGAAATCATCTTCGTAGCGTTTTACAATTGATTGGAATGAGTTGTAGAAAATTACCGCTACAATCGCAACACCAAGACCGAATGCTGTTGCTATCAAAGCTGATGCAATACCGGATGCAACTGCTGCCGATTGGTTGCCTTGAGATGCCAAATCCTGGAACGTAAAAAGAATTCTTACTACGGTACCGAACAAACCTAAGAACGGTGCAACACCGCCGATTGTACCTAATATTGTTAAGTGACTTTCCAATTTTCTTGTAGCTAATGAAGCTGCAATATCAAATGAACGTGAGAAACCGTTTTTTTGTTCAGAAAAAATTCTTACAGCTTCTTCTGTTACTTCACCGATTACTCCGCCGCATTGTACAGCTAAGTTTTGAGCACCGTCAAGATTATTTTTTACAAGTTCTTTTTGAAGTCTGGGGATGAAAAGAACAACATCTCTTTTGTTCTTTTTGTAAAAAGAAAATCTGTTGATTACTACGGCTACTACCAGTATTGAACATGCAAATATAGGTAATAATACAGGCCAGTCCATTGCGATTGATTGTGCTAATAAGTTCATAATTTTATCCTCTTTTTCTTCTATTGTTTTTGTTTGTTTCGCCTGTTAAGTGGCGGTTGGAGCGGGAATGCTCCTTAGTTGTATCCTGATGCTCCGAATACGTTATAATCAAACGTAAACTGAATATCTATACTTTGTCCTTTGAATTCCGCAGGAAGCGGTCTGAAAGGTGCTGTTGCCTGTACGGCATTTATAGCTGCTTTGTCAGCTCCGGGCAAGCCCGATGATTTAAATACGCTGCAAGAAAGTAATCTTCCGTCTTTTGCAATTTTAAACAGTAATACTACACGCTTGCTTTCATTTCCTTTCGGAGGATCCCAATTCATTTTAATGCGTCGTTGCAATTCTCTCATATAAGGTCCGAAATCAGGTTCTCTGATTGCATCAATGCCTGGTCGTCCGTTAGGGTTTCCCGGTCCGGGGTTTCCGTAACCGCCTGTTCCGCCTCCGCCGCCTTTAGCCAATTTGCTTCCTGAACCGCCTGTAGGGGCAAGTGATGGAGTTGGTGCATGCGAGCCTCCTGCTGATACAGAACCGCCTGCTCCGCCGCCTTTTGAAGATGTACCCGAACCGCTTATAGGTCCTGTAGAATATCTTCCTGCACCTGTTCCGCCTTTTGGTACGGGAACTGTAAATGCTGATGAAGGTTTTTGTACAACTTTAGGTGTCATTGGAGGCTTTATTGAAGGTCTTGCAGTAGGAGGAGCGGGTTTTGCCTGCTCAGCTCGTTTAGGACCTTGCGTTGCCTGTTGTGCAGGTTTTTTAGGAGCTGCCTGCTGTGTTGCCTGCTGAACCATTTTTTGTAAAGCATTTTGTTTAGGTTGTGCGGCAGGTTTTGGCGATGCTTGTTTTGCAGGTGCTTTTGCAGCCTGTTTTGGAGCTCCGGGAGATGGTGACGGCATTGAAACTTTTCTTGTAGGATCATGATGTCCGCCGGCTCTTGAATTTATATCTGCACGATAAGGTGTATTTTTATTTATAGGAGTATCTTCTTTGTCAACAAGAACAAATTCTATATCATTCATTTTAGGTTTAGGTTTGTCAAAAATCGTAAAAGTAATACCCAATAAAGCAAGGATAAATACAATCAGCCAAGCAATACCGATTACGGTAGGGTGTAATATTGAAGAAATTATAATGGATTTTTTCAGTGAAATTTCTTCATCATTTTTCAAAACCGCAGGAGTTGTATAACCTGTGTTATTATCAAGCTCCTCATCTTCTATAAAATTGTCTGTGTATTTCCCTATTAAGGACATTATTTCTTCCCCGTCTTATGATATAGCTTTTGATTTTTTTGCCAACGCACTTATTCTATTTTAAATCAAAAATAAAATTATTACCTGATTTACTAGTAATTGTTATTAAACATTGTTGGGTTAACAGTAATCGGTTGGGTAAGAATTAGCTGAATTCCTGAATTTGCAGGGATTTCAACATCATTTCCTTTATCCCAAATAGATTTTACAAGTCCTCCGCCTGCTCCAACTGCTGTCGCTAAAGCAGTACCTTTACCGATGCTTCCGCCTGCAAGAGGTGAAATTATAACACCTGCAAGAGCACCGGCACCTGCGCCTACAGCAACATCTTTACCGTAATCTTTAGCGACATCCATTTTTGTTCCGCCTACCAATATACCTGTATTGTCATTAGTTTTGATTACTGCTGAAATCGGAATTTGAATTCCGTACGGAGTAACTATTTGAGTAAATCTTAAAAGAAGTTTACCGTTCATACTGCCGTGTTTTGCTTTTGAAACTTCAAGAACAGTGCCTGTAACAGAGCTTCCTGCCGGAGCGATGAGGTTTCCGTTATAGTAAAAGTCAGAACCTAACGCAACAGATACGTTTTGTCCGAGTGTTAAATTTGCTGAACTTAAAGGTGTTGTTACGACTGCTGAAACGCTTTGTCCGGCAGGTACGGTTACGACACTTCCTTTTAATGTTTGATTACCGCTGACTGTTTGTGTCGGGTAGTAATTTTGCTGATAAAGCGGAGCGGGTGAGCTTTGGCTGTAATCAAAGTTTGGACCTGCAAATGATGCGCCTGCTGTCAAAATCATTGCGGCTAAAACTAATTGAAGTTTTTTGTTCATAATCTACCTTCCTTTTCAGTTATATCAATATTGTATTTCATATATTATTTTAGGTCAATTTGTTAAGGTGTGTGTTATCCAGGCAGGTGCCGTAAGCATAATAATTTCGTTTGCTCCTGACGAGATTGTGGTATGGGTTCCCATTTTTCTTTCCTGACTGGGTTTTAGCTGGAGTGTTATATAGTGAACTCTTTGCTGACGGTGAGACATTTTTATGTATTTAACCGGTTCTGATATACCCCCTCCGTAAATATTGTTGTTTGACGTATATAAATATCCTTTAACGGGAACTTCAAAACCGTCTGCATAAACCATTTTGTTAATTTTTATTTTCATTGAAGCATTTGTTCCTACTACAGGATCGTGAAGGTCTTCGACGTAACCGTAAAATTCTGTGTCTTTCGGAACTATAATAGTATCGTGCATAAACATATCATTTGTTGCAACAAACTTAACCTTGTAGCCTTCAGAGCAATATTGTGTAGAAATTTCCTGTAAGCTCATTACGGGAATGAATGTGCCTGCAGGAACTTCAATTCCGTCATAATCTCTTATGTCTAATTGTACGTTTGGTAAGTCTTCTGCGTTCACACACGGTGTTATACAAAATAAACCCAGTATTATTAAAAGTTTTTTCATAATAGTTATTATAACAGTTTTTTCTGTATTATCAATATAACGATTTAAATGTAATTATGTTCATAAAATTTTTATTACAAATGTAAATTTTTTAATTTATATGGCAATTTGACCGAATAAATTTACTTTATATACATGTAGTGTAGTTTAAAAGGTGAATTATTGTGTTCAGTGCAGTAGCATCAGGAATATTTGCAGTACGCAACGCCGACAAAACCAAAAATGGTGAAGTCGGAAGAAGTGTTGTGACTTTAGGACAGACTGCTGGTGTTGTAAAAGAAATTGCAAAATACGATAATGTTGTGGCGAATACAGCAAGAAGTGCGGTTAGTGTATTCTCCAATCTTGCTAAACAGAATAAAGCTTTTGAATATGCCGGAAAATTTACACAATTTGCAGTTGATAATGTAAATCCGCTTATATGCGCATCAGGTGTTATAAAAACTGCTATGGCAGAAGATAAAGTTAAGACAGGTGTTACTGAGGCGGCTGCTTTATCTGCAATGTTTGCTGGTGAGGGATTAATTAAACTGAACTACGATAAATTAGCGTCTTCTAAAACCGTAAAAGATGCGGGTGTTAAACTTGCCGAAACTAAAGCATTTAAACCTTTGTTTGAATATTTTACAAAGAATAAAATGGGGGGAAAAGTAGGCACTGTTGTTAAAGGACTTGCATTTGTAGGTGGTTCTATGACATCCTATGCAATCGGTAAAAATATCGGAGAAGGAATGGCTAATCGTGTTGAAGCTAATTTAGGTCTTGCAAAACCACAAAAAATCAATCAGATGACTTAATAACTTTTATCCCGTAATATGTTATAATGTTTTTGTGAAAAAGATAATATTATTAGTTTCTATTTTTTGTTTAAATCTTGTGTTCGCAAGTCCTTGTTCTGCTATAAAAATAGGGCTTCAAACAGAGGTAGAAACTACAGGTGTCGGAACATCCGTCAGCGGTAAAATTATTGATGCCAACACAAATCATACAATTTGTGATTTGGATGCCATGAAAGGTTATGAAATAAGACCTTATCACAACCTTATGGCAATAAGAGTTGACGGTGAATATTATAAAATTAAATCCGACAATATAGTTTTGAAAACAGTGAATCCCGGTTTTGTCAGCGTAAAAGGCAAGTGGTATCGTGGTATTGTTATGATACAGAATAAAAACGGAAAACTTACCGTTATAAATAATGTTCCTTTAGAAGATTATTTAAAAGGAGTTGTTCCTGCCGAAATGCCGTCAAGCTGGGCAGCTGAAGCTCATAAAGCACAGGCAATTGCTGCCAGAAGTTATGCTCTTGCAAATCTTGGTAAACGTGCCAGATACGGTTATGATTTAAAAGATACACCTGAAGATCAGGCTTATGGCGGAGCATCGATAGAAACAGCCGACACAAATTACGCTGTAGAACAGACGAAAGGTATTGTTCTTACATATAATATGAAAGTTATAAATGCTTATTATTCAGCATCAGCAGGCGGACAAACAAATACAAACAGCTGGGGAACCAATCTGCCATACCTGCGTTCTGTTCCTTCATTTGACGATAATGTGAAAAAAAACGGGCATGGCGTAGGCATGTCTCAGCATGGAGCTAATAATTTAGCAAAACAGGGCTATAATGCTTACCAAATATTACAATATTTCTACAATGATGTTAAGTTTGCACGTGTAAATCCTGAGTCTTATAAATAACATAAAATGATTACTGTTACTGCTTTTTGGCGCTGTTGTATCCTCGAAATCCAGTGTATATTTAGGATATATAAAAATTTTTTTTCAAAAACCTCTTGCCAAAATCAAATAAAATGATATAATAAATCTGTCGATATGAAATGCATGCGGAGAGAGAGAATGGTTTCGATTACTGTATGCACAAGGTAAAAGGAGGTTCGTAATGAACAAAGAAGAATTAGTAAAAGAAGTTTCAAAAAAAGCAAAAGTATCTCAAAAAGCAACTGCTGACATCATTGCAGCAACTTTAGAAACAATTGAAAAAACAGTTTCAAAAGGTAAAAAAGTAACTTTAGTTGGCTTTGGTACTTTTGAACCACGTAAAAGAGCTGCAAGAACAGGTAGAAACCCTCAAACAGGTGCTCCTTTGAAAATTGCTGCTAAAACAGTTCCTGCTTTCTCAGCTGGTAAAAAATTCAAAGAATTAGTAAAATAACGGATTTCCGTACGGACGAAGTCTGTATAATATAGAGAAATGAAACAGAGTCGTTATTCATCGACTCTGTTTTTTTGTTGAAAAAATTTAGAATATGGTTTATTATAATAAATGAGTAACGAAATGTGGCAGCGAAGCTGCTTTCCACATAGGTCAATATAAGAAAGGAGCTACTATATGAAAAGATTTAATTTACTCGGGGGGGGGGCAGCCTAAAAGCTCCTAAGCATGATAGTTTAAGTTCATGCAAAGTCCGATGTTTAGGACCTGATTTCATCAGGGCATTTACTCTTGCTGAAGTTTTGATTACACTCGGTATCATCGGTGTTGTTGCAGCTATGACTATGCCGTCTTTGATTGCAGAGCACAGAGAAAAACAAACCGTATCACAACTCAAAAAGTCTTATTCCACAATTCAGCAGGCATTTTTGCTGGCAAGAAACGAGTATGGTGATATTGCTGACTGGTCTGTTGCAGAAACAAGACCGCAATTGTCTGATGATTGGTTTCAAAAACTCAAACCATATATGAATGTTGTAAAATATTGCGGATTAGCTGCATCTGATCCCAACAATTGTATGGGTGAAAATTATCAGACTTTAAATAAAAACAGAGTTAATCTGAACTTGAATGACAACGGAAGTATGGGGGTGAACTTTGTTTTAGCAGATGGTTCATCTGTAAGATTTGTGGCTTACGATAAGGATTGTAAGCATTTTGCTTCAGGTTATTGCGGAAATTTATATATAGACGTTAACGGTGCTAAAAAACCTAACCAGATTGGAAGAGATTATTTTTATTTTGCCATTTCCCCTGACAAAATCAGACCGGGCGGTTCTCCTGTTTCAGGTGAAAATCTTTTTAAAGAGCAATGTAACTTGGAAGCTTCATACACATCAAACGGAGATGGTTGCGCTGCTTGGGTTTTGCTGAACGAAAATATGGATTATCTGCACTGTAACGATTTGGATTGGAATACAAAAACAAAATGCAGATAAATTACATTGTTTTGAGGAATGTAATGAACTTGTCGCCGTATTTTTTTTGTTTTATTACTTCAAAATCCTCACAGTTAACTTCATTTACGTGTTCTAAAATAATTATATTATTGGCAATGTTTTTTACGGTTTGCAAACTGTTTTCATAAATTCCCGAAAAGTATGGCGGATCAATGTAGATTACGTCATATTTTTCGTTGAATTTTTGTGTTAATTTCAAGCTGTCGCCGAATAGTAACTTAGGCGAAGGGTTGAATTTTTTGTAATTTGTTTTTATTATCTGTGCTGCTTTAGGATTTTTTTCTATTGCACAAACGTTTGAAAACCCTCTTGATAAAGCTTCCAAGCCCATAATTCCTGAACCTGCATACATATCAAGAAACGAGCTGCCTTCAAAATCTATCATAGATTGCAAAGTGTTAAAAACACTCATTCTGACTTTTGAAAGTGTCGGTCTGGTAATATTTTCGTCTGGTGCTGTTATTTTCTGCCCTTTAAATATACCTGCTGTTATTATCATATTAACTATTTTACAATGAATAAAATTTAGTGTATAGTTTTGGTGTATACAGTTTTTTAAATCGGGGCTAATATGTCGAAGCAGGAAAATAAAACAGAGGTTATAGTTGTAGGCGGAGGACCGGCAGGAATTTCTTGCGCAATAACAATTGCAAGGGCAGGAAAAAACGTTGTATTAATCGAGCGTGGAAAATTTTCGGGCAGTAAAAATGTTTTTGGCGGTGCAATATATGCACAGCCTACACGTGAAATTTTTCCTGATTTTGAGAAAAATGCACCTGTTGAAAGAGCAACTGTCGAGCACAAATATGCTTTGCTTGGAGAAGAAGATGCAACAGTTATTTCTTATAAGAAAAAACATGCAGAACCTGTAAGTTATAGTGTTGTGCGTGGGAAATTTGACCGCTGGATGGCTGATGAAGCTAAAAAGGAAGGTGTTATTCTCGTTGAAGAAACTGTAGTCAGAGAATTAATTTTAGAAGACGGATTTGTTAAAGGTGTTAAAACCGAGTTGGAGGATTACTACGCTGATATAGTAGTTCTTGCTGACGGTGTAAACTCACTTTTGGCAAAACAAATCGGTCTTAGAGGGGATATAAAACCCGAAGATGTTGCCTTAAGTGTAAAAGAAGTTATTAAGTTACCTAAAGAAGTTATAAATAACCGTTTCCACGTTGAAGATAATGAGGGCTGTGTTTATGAACTGTTCGGCGGTCCTATGGCAGGTATGCTTGGTTTGGGATTTATGTACACAAATAAAGAAGCTGTTACAATAGGTCTGGGTATAACTTTAAGTGAACTTGTGGAACATGGCTTAAAGCCTTATGAGATGCTTGAAGAGCTAAAATCTCATCCTGAAATTGCTCCTTTAATCAAAGACGGCGAACTCGTTGAATATTCTGCTCACTTAATTCCCGAAGGCGGTTATAAAAAAGTACCTCTTTTGTTTGGGGCAGGTGTAATGGTTTGCGGTGATGCTGCGATGTTTGTCAATAACCTTCACTGGGAAGGTACAAACCTTGCTATGATATCAGGTAAAATTGCAGGTGAAACGGCTGTTATAGCGTTAGGCAAAGGTGATTTTTCCGAACATTCGCTTGTTCGATATCAGGAAGAACTTGAAAATTCTTTTATCATGAAAGATTTAAGAACTTATCGTGATTTGATGAGCGGTATCCATGAAAGACGTACGGAATTTTTAGGCTACTATCCGCAAAAAATAAACTCTTTCTTTGAAATGTTTACCTCTGTTGACGGAATTCCAAAGCGTGAAAAATATTGGAATTTTATTAAAAGCATTTTCAAAGACAGAAAAATTGTCGAACTTTTCAAAGACGGCTGGTCTGCTGTTAAATTATTATGGAGTATTTTAAAATGAGCAATCTTGAAGATAAATTATATACTGTAAAATATACCCCTGATACGGTTTCTCACTTGCAGCCCGTTCAGGAGTGCTGTCGTTTATGTAAATCCAAAATTTGTACAATAGTATGCCCTGCAGGAGTTTATGAATGGGACGAGGAAAATCAAAAGTTAATAGTAAACTATGAGAACTGTCTTGAATGCGGCGCATGCAGAATAGTTTGCGAAAGTTCATCTCTGGGCTGGGAGTATCCGAAAGGAACAAAAGGTGTAACCTTTAAGCAGGGGTAATTTTTTGTAATTTTACTTGACATATTCTTCTAAAACCTTCATAATTGTTATATCAGAGGAGTATAAGGAGAGGCATTATGAAAGAAGAATACACTAATCAACACAGACGCTGGTATGACAAAGACCCTGTTTTGTCTCAAGCAGTCAGAACACTTGAACAATCAGATGATGAAACACAAATCAAAATTGCTTTAAATCTTATCAAAATTATTATCGAACACAATATTGAAGATGAAAAATTTGAAGCTGTTGAAGATATTATTAATGCAGTAGGTTCAGGACTTGATGATAACAGAAAAGGCCGCTGGTACGATATTGATTCTACTTTGAGAACTGCTATGAGTATGCTGCAAAACTGTCCTTCTACAACTCAGCACATTATTGCTAAAGAAATGGCGAAAATGGTTGTTGAATCTATAAAAAAAGAAGAAGAAACAGAAGACGA
>ULWD01024178.1_pt1 | contig 16173 bp, 10 predicted proteins | sample 1960011 | NCBI WGS metagenome assembly ULWD01 (sample SAMEA4835803, study PRJEB28245) | human gut metagenome | biome: gut microbiome; material: fecal sample | place: Denmark | collected 2008 | reverse complement strand
CCCGGCGGCCGCCATGACCGGAAAAAGCGGCGGGGTTATATTCAGGGCCTGCACCTACGGCTTCCGGCAAGGACAATTTCGGAATCTCCCGCTCGATAAACTCCTCGATACGGTGGAATTTACCCTGCTCCTCCTCGTTCACGAACGTAACGGCCCGCCCCGTAGCGCTGGCCCGCGCCGTGCGGCCGATGCGATGGATATAATCTTCGGGATCGTGCGGCACGTCATAATTGATGACCATGCCGATATCCTCGATGTCGATACCGCGTGCGACGATGTCCGTCGCTACGAGAATCCTCACTTTATTATTCTTAAAATCGAGCATCACCTGCTCGCGCTTCTCCTGATCCAAGTCGGAATGCATGGGAGCCACGTCGAGCTTCATTCGCTTGAGCGTATGGGCCAGCTCCTTGACTTTTAGCTTCGACGAGGAGAAGATGATAGTCTTGGACTCCGAAGGCCGGGAGAACATCTCGCGGACGATCCCCAGCTTTTGGCCCTCGTAACAAATATAAGCACCCTGTTCGATCGCCTCGTTGGGCTTCGAAATGGCGATATTGACCTCGGCGGGATCGTTCAGAATCTGCTTGGCCATCTGCCGGATCTTGGGCGGCAGCGTCGCGGAGAACATCAGCGTCTGTCGCGATTTGGGCATATAGGAGACGATCTGCATAATGTCGTCGTAAAAACCCATATCGAGCATACGGTCGGCCTCGTCCAGAATCAGGTAGTCCACATGCGACAGATCCACCCGGCTGTTGGTCAGGTGCGAAATCAGGCGTCCGGGCGTGGCGATCACCACATCGGCACCCATTTGCAGGCCGCGCTTCTGCTGGTCCCAGCCGCGGCCGTCGCCGCCGCCGTAAATTACGGCGGTAGAAACGGGCATATAGTAGGAAAAGCCCTGGAACTGCATGTCGATCTGCTGTGCCAACTCGCGCGTGGGTACGATAATGACCGATTTCACGACGTTCTTCTCATTGCCTTCGAGCAGCAGCCGGTTCAGCAGCGGCAGCGTATAGGCAGCCGTCTTGCCCGTACCGGTCTGGGCGCAGGCGATAATATCGCGCCCGTCCAGAATGATCGGAATGGTCTGCTCCTGCACAGGAGTCATCTCCTGAAAATTCATGGCGTCGATGCCGTCCAGCACCTCGTCTTCCAGATCGAGTTCGTCAAATCTCATACTATGCGTTTTCTTTCTTTTCCAATTATTACACTTCAAACGGGCGGGTTCTTTCGACCAACTCTCCCTGCAACGTCGCCGACGAGGAGGCGGTCACCCGCACCCGCACGTAATCCCCGATCCGGCACTCGCCGCGATCGAAGACCACCACCTTATTCTGCGACGTACGTCCGAAAAGCTGCCGGTCGCTGCGCTTGGAAGTACCTTCCACCAGAATTTCGAACTCTTTGCCGACATCGCGGGCGTTGCTTTCGGCCGAAAGCGTATTCTGCAAGGCGATGATTTCGTTCAAACGGGCCGTCTTGACCGAATCCGGCACATCGTCGGGCATGTGACGTTGAGCGAACGTATCGGGCCGCTCGGAATACTTGAACATATAGGCGAATTCATACCCCACCTCCCGCATCAGCGAAAGCGTCTGCCGATGATCCTCGTCCGTTTCGCTGCAGAATCCGGCGATCAGGTCGGTCGTAATCGCGCAATCGGGCATATAGCGGCGGATAGCGGCGATGCGGTCGAGGTACCATTCGCGCGTATATTTGCGGTTCATCTTCTCGAGCATCCGCGACGATCCCGACTGGGCAGGCAGGTGGATGCAGCGGCAGATGTTGGGTTTCGACGCCATCACTTCGAGCAGACGGTCGCTCATGTCCTTGGGATGCGACGTTGCGAACCGAACGCGCAACAGCGGCGAAATTTCGGACACAAGGCGCATCAGCTCCGGAAAATCGACCGCTCCATAACGATACGAATTGACGTTCTGTCCCAACAGCGTCACCTCCCGGTAACCGTTCTCGAACAGGCTGAGGGCTTCGCTCAGAATAGTCTGCGGATCGCGGCTGCGCTCCACGCCCCGCGTATAAGGCACCACGCAGTACGAACAATAGTTGTTGCACCCGCGCATGATGGCGATATAACTGCTCACGCCGTTGCGATCGAGCCGCACGGGAGCGATTTCGGCGTAGGTTTCCTCGCGGGAAAGCAGGACATTGACGCCCCGGCCGCCTTCGCCCGCTTCGCGCACCAGGCGGGGCAGGTCGCGGTACGCATCCGGACCGGCGACGATATCCACGGGGTTCTCCCCTTCGAGCAGCCGTTCCCGCAAACGTTCGGCCATACAACCGATAATACCGACGAGCAGTCCCGGCCGGCGGCGGCGCAGATGAGCCATCTCCCGCAAACGTCCCCAAATGCGCTGTTCGGCATTATCTCGGATCGAACAGGTATTGATCAGAACGACATCCGCCTCCTCGATCTTGTCGGTATAGACATAGCCCTCCTGCTGCATGATCGCAACGACGATTTCCGTATCGCCGACGTTCATCTGACAGCCGTATGTTTCGACAAAAAGTTTACGGCCCGCACCCTGCAGCGGACGCAAAGTATTTATCTTCTCGTTATTCATAGTTGCAAAACCGGACTCGCCCGGTAAAATTAGGACCGAAAAACGGGAATCGACGATCGCGGTTCCCGTTTCCCCGGTATTTCTGAAAATTACTGTGCCTGAATCGCACCCGCTTCCGGGAAAGGCTTGAAGCCCTCTCCGTAGGTATCGTAGGCATCCGTAACCACGAAGAATGCTTTCGGGTCGATCTCCTGTACCTTACGCTGTACCGCATGCACCTCCTTGCGATCGACCACCAGGAAAATCATATCCTTTTCCTCCTCGGAGTACATACCCCGTGCCTTGATAAAAGTAGCGCTGCGTTCCAGATCCTCCAGAATGAATGTCCGGAGTTTTTCGTTTTCATCGCTGATGATGAACAGCAACTTGTCGTACGACGCACCGTCGATCACCCGGGCTACGACCCGCGAACAGATGAAGATCGTAATGAGCGAATAGAGTGTCAGCACCCAGCCCGAACCCGAACTATCGCCCGTACCGAGACCGAAACCGATCACCACCAAGCCAGAAAGGATCACCACGCAATCCGCCAGGAAGATACCCGTGGAGAACTTGATGCCCGCATACTTCTGAAGCAACATGGCGATAATGTCCGTACCGCCCGTGGTAGCCTGTGTCCGCACGACCATACCCTGCCCCACGCCGATAACGACCGCACCGATGATACAGGTCAGCAACAGATCGTTCGACAAGTTGAGCGAACCGCCCAGCAACAGCGCCGGATCGAGATTGATACCGTCGGCCGTAAATGCCGCATCGGAATAGACCAACCGCGTCAGGATATTCATAAAACCGGGCGTGAACAGCGCAGCCACCACCGTCCGGGCGCCGAACTGTCCGCCGAAAACCAATACGGCGGTAATCATCAGCGGCACGTCGAACATATAGCCGAAAGTACCGACCTGGATCGACGGGAAAATATTATGCAATACGATGCCGGCGCCATAGACTCCGCCCGGAACGAAATTGTAAGGATTGATAAAAAAAACGAAACCGGATCCCATGATCGCACAACCGACAAACAACTGAATCCAGGAACGCCACCAGGCCCAAGACCCCATCGGCTCCAATAAAGCTTTCGTATTGATCATAAAATTAACTATTTTAGAGCGGTTAATAATTGATTTAATTTTGCAAATATACGAAAAACTCCCGGATTTCCCGTTCGCTTCGGACTATTTTCCCCAAAAGCCGCAGTATTTAAATTTTTTTCGTTTATATTTGCATATACAATCCTGACAAATAAAGGGCATGATACTGACTTACTATTGCATTATCACGATGATAATCATCGCCTACCTGCTCGGCTCGATCCCCAGCGCCGTATGGATAGGCAAAAAATATTACGGCATCGACATCCGGGAACACGGCAGCAAAAACGCCGGTACGACCAACATGCTGCGGGTACTGGGACGCCGAGCAGCCCTGCCGGTCTTTCTGCTGGATTTCCTCAAGGGATTCGTCGCGGTCACATTGACCGAGATCCTCAAATACGACGCCTACATCAACGATATGTGGCTGATAAATATCAAGATCATCGCCGTATTCGCCGCCGTGCTCGGACACATCTTCCCCATTTTCGCGGGATTCCGGGGCGGCAAGGGCGTGGCGACCCTGGTAGGGGCGATTACGGGTATTTATCCGCCGGTAGTACTGCTCTGCTTCGCCGTATGGGTCGTGATCCTGATGATGACGCACTACGTTTCACTCGCCTCGATCGTGGCCGGCTGCTGCTTTCCGGTCTTCACGATCGCTTCGCCCAAAGTGAACCAATCGGTGCCTTTCATCGTCTTCTCGTTCGTCACGGCCGTTCTGCTGCTCTACACCCACCGCAAAAATATCGTTCGGCTGAAAAACGGCACGGAATCCAAAATATACATCTGGAAGCCCCATCGAAAAGCGGACAAATAGCACGGTAAAAACGATTCGCTTGTTTGGCGAATCGTTTTTTATCGAATAAGGTCCGAAACCGGAACCATATCCGAATAGGCACAAAAAAATCCGACTGCTCCATCTCCTGCCCCAACGGTCATTCGGATCGCTTCATCCGCCCGTTTCAGATCGGACATTCAATCCACGGTAAATAGCGAGCCGGAAATCGCCATTATTCAACACGCTTGTATTGTCCGATTTCGATCTATTTGTGTCTGTTTCCGCTGCGATCCGATCTGTCGAAACCGGCTGAAACGGCCTTGTAAAATAAAAACGAAGGCATCCCCGAATTCTTCCGACAAAAAACGGGTATTTTACCGATTGGATAGATTTTCATATATTTGCTCGCAACGAATACCGATTTGTACGAACTGTCAAAAAGCGAAACACACGAAATTTGCTTTGTTCCCGGCATATATTATCTTTGCCGGAAGAGGTTAAGAAGAATAACCCGAATCCGGCCGGACACCAGTCCCCCCGGGACAAGCGTTTCGCCCTAAAAATTGAATTATCCACTACTTGATACCGAAAATTCTATGTTACGCGAAAACCTGATTAATATTTACGAAACCAGCTTCCGGGAGAACTATGCACTGCCGGCATTGACCGACTATTTCAAGCAGGAGAACTTCACCTACCTGGAAATGGGCGCCGAGATCGCCAAGCTGCATCTGCTCTTCGACGAGGCGGGCATCCGGCAGGGCGACCGAATTGCGCTGATCGGCCGCAACAATCCCCGCTGGTGCATCACCTACATCGCCACGATCACTTACGGCGCGGTCATCGTGCCCATTCTGCAGGATTTCCATGCCAACGACGTGATCCACATCATCAACCATTCGGAAAGCCGACTGCTTTTCCTGGGCGACACGTTCTGGGACGCGATCGAAGCCGACCAGATCCGGAAAGTCGAAGCCGTCTTCTCGCTCACGGACCTGAACGCGATCTACGAGCGCCGGGATCCGAAGAAACTGACGGATTTCCAGAAGAACCGCGAAAATCACTTCCGCAAAGCCTATCCGAAAGGGTTCGGACCGGAGCATATCCGCTTTCACAAGATTCCCAACGACCGGATGATCCTGCTCAACTACACCTCGGGAACGACCGGATATTCGAAAGGCGTCATGCTCTCGGTCAATAACCTGACGGGCAACGTGCTCTTCGCCCGAGGAGCCATAAACACCCAAACCGGCACGAACTATTTCCAGCGCGGCGGACGCACGCTCTCGTTCCTGCCTCTGGCACACGCCTACGGCTGTGCATTCGACTTTCTCGCGCCGCTGGCCGTCGGAGGCCACATCACCCTGCTGGGCAAAATTCCCACTCCGAAGATCCTGATCGAAGCCATGCAGGTCGTGCGCCCCACGATCATTTGCTGCGTACCCCTGATTCTCGAGAAAGTCTATCGCAAACAGGTACTGCCGCTGCTCGAAAAGGGGCCGATGAGTATCGCTATGAAGATTCCGCTGCTGAATACCGCCCTGCGCTCGGTAATCCGCAAGAAGATGATGGAATCGTTCGGCGGAGAGGTGAACATCTTCATCGTGGGCGGTGCACCGATGAATATGGAAACCGAAGCATTTCTGATGAGTATCAAATTCCCGATCACGATTGGATACGGCATGACCGAATGCGCTCCGCTCATCAGCTTCACTCCCGACAACGAATTCAAGGCCGGTTCCTGCGGGCGTTTCCTCTCGGAATTTATCCAGGTGAAGATCGACTCGCCCGATCCCGAACACGTCGCGGGCGAGATCCTGGTGCACGGCGAGCACGTCATGATGGGTTACTACAAGAACGAGGAGGAAACCCGGAAGGTCCTGGACGAAAAAGGGTGGCTCCATACGGGCGACATCGCCACGATGGATCCGGACGGCACGCTTTACATCCGCGGCCGCTCGAAAACCATGATACTCACGGGAAGCGGACAGAACATTTACCCCGAAGAGATCGAAGACAAACTCAACAACATGTATATGGTCCAGGAATCGCTGGTTCTGGAGCACAACGGTCGTTTGACGGCATTGGTCGTTCCCGACTTCGAACAGGCGGAGCTCGAAGGGATCGATAAAGAGGAACTGCCCCGAATCATGGAAAACAACCTCAAGGAACTCAACAAACTGTTGGCATCCTACGAACAGGTCGCAAGCATCACGGTCTATCCCACCGAATTTGAAAAGACGCCCAAACGCAGCATCAAGCGCTACCTATACAATACGGCTCTGCTGGAGAAATAGGCCGATTCGATGACGCACGAAAAATCGCTATCGAAGGGTTTTCCGCCGACAATCCGACAAGTTTCCCTTCGAAACAGCTTGCCGCCTTTTCAGGCGGCAAGCTGTTTCGAAGGCTCCTCGGAAATCTTCGCAATAGTCCGTACGATTGTCCTTACCTTTCACTATCTTTGCAGAAAACAGGATGCGCCTCGGAAAACGATGAACAAGTTCCCGTTTTCTTCTCGGCTTTCACTATCTTTGTATTTGTAGAAGATAGGATGCGGTTCGGCAATCTTTGCGTGCAAGCCTGCACGATTGACCTCACCTTTCACTATCTCTGACACCGAACATTTCGCCTCGACAAAATGCAAATAAATTTGCGTTTGCCTCCGGCTTATCGCTATCTTTGCCAATATGAAATTCAGCAGCAAACAAATGATCGGAGAAAACCTCCTGTACCTGATGGTATGGATGGTGATTATCCTAGTACCGGTCCTCAACTCGAAAATGCTCGAAGAGGTACACGTCAGTCTGGAGAACATCCTGATCGCCTGGCTAAAAATCGCACCTTATCTGCTGATCTTCATCATCCACAACAGCCTGATCGCTCCCAGACTGTTACTGCGAAAACATCGTTATGTATGGTATCTGGTCGTCAATCTGCTGACCATTACGGCCGTTTTCTCGCTGGTCGCCATTTATGAAAAATACGCTCCATACGACACCGAACCCTACATCCTGAACGGCAAAGCGTCATTCACCGATCTGGCGATCTATTGGAACATCCTGCTGGGATTCTTCATGACGGGCCTGAACATGGGTATCAAACTGCTGTATCGCTCCCTGCGCGACGAACAGCAAATGGAGGAGCTCAAACGTCAGAACCTGCAAGCGGAAATGGATTATCTGCGATACCAGATCAACCCCCATTTCTTCATGAATACGCTCAACAATATCCACGCCCTGATCGACATAGATACCGAATACGCGAAAAGCGCCGTCATCGAACTGTCCAAGATGATGCGGTACGTTCTCTACGAATCGGGCAGCGAAACCATATCGCTCAAAAAGGACATCCAATTCATCGAGAACTACATCGAGTTGATGCGCATCCGCTACGACAGCAGCATCGACATCCGTTTCGACTATCCGGACTCGATCCCGAATAAAGTGGCCATCCCGCCCCTGCTGCTGATCGTATTCGTCGAAAACGCGTTCAAGCACGGAGTAAGTTATAACCACGCCTCGTTCATCCAGATCCGAATCGGCTACCGGGATGATGCGGTAACGGCCGTCATCAGCAACAGCCGTCACGAAAAATCCCGGTCGGGTACTACGGGCATCGGACTCGAAAACGTCAAAAAACGGCTGGCATTGATTTACCAGGACAACTATACGCTCGCTATCGACGATTCCGATCCGGCCGTTTATACCGTCAAACTCATAATCCCCATCATGCCATGCTGAAATGTATCGCCATAGACGACGAGCCGCTGGCACTGCGGCAATTACAGGGTTATATCGCCAAAATCAATTTTCTGAAGCTCGAAAAAGCGTTCACCAACGCCATCGAAGCCCAGCAATATCTGGCCGGAAATCCGATCGACCTGATTTTCGTGGATATCAACATGCCCGATTTGAGCGGCGTAGAGTTCGTACGGTCGCTCGTCAGCCGCCCGATGATTATCTTCACGACGGCTTATTCGGAATACGCCGTCGAGGGATTCAAACTCGATGCGATCGACTACCTGCTCAAACCGTTCAGCTTCGCTGATTTCAGCCGCTCGGCAGCCAAGGCGCAGTCGCTGTACGAACTGCTGGCCTATCGGAAGACACAAGGAAACGCTCCTGCCCCGGAAGCCACTCCACGCGACCGGGAGTACATCTCGATCAAAGCCGACTACAAAACGACACTGGTACGCATCAGCGACATCGTTTATCTGGAAAGCGAAGGCGAATACGTACGGCTCCATCTGGACGACCGATCGACCATCACGACTCTTTTCCGGCTCAAGAACATGGAAGCGGCCCTGCCGTCGGAAATGTTCATGCGGGTCCATCGCTCCTACATCGTCAATCTACAACGTATCAGGAGCTACGTAAAAGGCCGGGTTTTCGTAAGCGACAGCGAATACATCCCCATCGGCGAGAACTACCGGGAAACGTTCCAACGGTACATCGAAACCCATTACCAGAATCTATAACGGAGAATCGCGTCCGAAATCTTGAGGAAAAATCGTACCCGTCCCGGAACGGGCATTCGACAGCCCGGCAGCAGACAACAAAGCGCGATCATATGCTTTCGGGGTACCTATGGGAGGCAAACATATGGCGGTGTGTCATAAAGGCGCACTGTTACGTCATTATCGGGATGCGAGTTAAATCATTTACGACAGTAAATTCCTGTTGCCCTTGCCCTCAATGCCTCGCACTGCATCCATTCTGACTCCCCTTAAGGATTGTGCTCGACACAGTCCCTTGTCGGCATTACAGACGCGGCCACAGCCAGCAGACAAGCCCCCTCGAATTCGATACTGTGAGCATGGGATAACGATATATGGAAAGATATGAATCCCCAATATAAACTCTGCATTCCCAGAGTACAGGCACGCTTGCCACCAACCCCGACTATGAGGGGCGAATCTTATTTGCGATCGGCCAGGCAGCTCTGAATATCCAGACTGACCGGCTCACCGTTGAGAGAAAAAGAGAGTGTGCAATCCTCGAAAGCGGTAAGTTTCTCGAACTGCAAAATAACGGTGGAATTATCGCCCCAAATTGCATCGACACTCTTTGCCTGGAAGGTTTTACCACTGTTATAAAGCACCACATCTTCGATTGAAAGTCCGTTGGTTTCATCACGGTCGGATGCAGGGATTTCAATTTTGATAGTTGTTTTGCCGTGTTTGTTGTTCAAACTCAAAAATTTGGGAGTTGCATGGGCGCTTCCTATCGCCAACAGAGCGGCAGCGCACGAAAGAATAATTTTTTTCATAGCAAATGAATTTGAAGTGATGTAAAAGAGTTGATTTCCAATCGTTACGAAATAATATCCAAGATACGAAATAATGTCTTTTACTATATGCAGAAGATTCCGATATTTTTACAATAAATTATTGTGGGGGGGGGCTTTTACTCTTTTCGGTACAAAACTAATATAAAAATCCCCCCCCCAAATATTTTGATTAAATTAACCAAAATATATCCGAATGCAAAAGTATCGGGAAAAATCCATGCGCATCAGGCCCGCATAAAGCCTATGACTTACAAGCGGGGAAAACGGTCCATACGGGTATATCGCCCCTCGGCATACTCGTAACAATAGTGCACCAGGCCGTTGGTCAGGACCACGTAACGGGCCCCCAGCACCGAATTGTACCGGACGGCCTGCGCCAGCACCTGACGGTCTATTCCGATCCCGGCAGCCTTGCACTCGACGAGCATCAGCGGACAGGCCCGATCGTCCACGACCACCACATCGGCACGCTGCGGAGATCCGTTCATCGCTACGGCATACTCCTGAACGATCCGCATGGGCTGTGCTCCGCAATGGGAAATCAGAAACCCGATCAAATGACGGCGCACCCACTCCTCGGGAGTCAGCACCAGGTAGATTCCCCGAAGCGGGTCCCAGACGGTCGTCTGCTTCCCGCGCTGCGAAATCCGCAATTTGACGGCAGGAAAATTGAGCCGGGGATAGTCGGGAGTCATATTCGGAAAAAATTAGTAACTTTACAGGGACAAATATACGAAAAGGCGACGGAATCCGTATCGCCCCGCGTACAAAGAGCGCCAAGCCGCAGAGCACAGCGCAAAGCGGGAGCGAACGTACGGGTTCGCAGACAAAGAGTGCCGATCGTATCTTATTACTTAACTAAACAGCGAAAGGCGGACGGCGGGTCCAACTCGTCCGCATCCGCCCGAGCCGCATAAAAAATTTATCGCCTTATGAAGAGTCTTTTGACCTTGCTCCTTCTCTCTTCCGCATGGATGGCCTGCGCCCAGGATTACGCTTCGCCGGAGCCGGTCGAGATAGGCAAGGAGCTTTCCCGCACCACCTTCGTCGTCTATCCGACGGCAGAAGAAGCCGCCGCCGGATCGCGCGAAGCCTCCAAATACTTCACCCCGCTGGCAGAGTGGGAAAAGACGACGACCGAAGCCGGCACGGAGTTTTCCACGAAATTCACGGTGCCTTTCGCCTGGGTAAACCGCCAGGTGCTCCTGCATGTGGAGTGGGCTTCGTCGGCCTACGAAATTCGCCTGAACGGGAAGGTCGCGGGGTATTGCCAGAACGGGAGCAATCCGGCGGATTACAACTTCACCAAACAGATCCGGGAAGGGGTCAATAATCTGACGATCAAGGTGCTGTCCAATCCAGCAAGCGCCGTACTCGAGAGTTGGACGCATCCCTCCGAACCGGCGTTAGGCAGTTGCTACGTATTTTCCCAGCCGACCATCCGCATCCGCGACCTGTTCACCAAAACGTACCGAAACGGCAGCGTCTTCAACGGCGAGGTCGGCATCGTGGTGAAAACCGACGCGCTGAATCCCAAGAAAGCGAAAATCCACTACGAACTGCTGACGCCGCAGGACGAAGTCGTGACATACGGCAGCCAGGAGATCGAACTCGACATGCGCAGGGAAGACACCCTGCGTCTGGTCGCCCAGATTCCCGATACGATGGTATGGAGCGCCCGCAACCCGATACTTTACACCCTGCGGCTCAAGACACAGACCGAAGGCCGTTATACGGAGTACGTATCGCTCAAGGTCGGCTTCCGCACCGTCGGCAACACCCGGGGGCAGTTGGCGATCAACGGGTATCCGGCAGCACTCAAGGCCGTACCCGACCTGGGTACGACCGTATCGCCGAGCCAACTGCTCGAATGGAAGGAACAGGGGTACAACCTGATTCTGCTTCCGGCAGGCGGCGTATCCGGTGCGCTGTACGACCTTTGCGACCGATATGGCTTCTATGTCGTCGAACAGGCTCCGATCAACACCAGCCGCAGCGGTATGTCCCGCCGCAAGGGAGGGAATCCCAGCAACGATCCCGCATGGCAGGCGGCCTATATCGCCCGTATCGAGGAGAGCTACCACACCACGAAACTGCATCCGTGCGTCGTAGCATTCTCGCTCGCCGAAGATTCCGCCAACGGAATCAACCTCTACGAAGGTTATCTCCACCTCAAGGGCCTCGAAAAGGAGCGCCCGGTTCTCTACCCCGATGCCGGCGGAGAGTGGAACAGCGACAAACTCCGGCTGTCGGCCGAACAATAAGGTTTCTGTCAAAGGATAAAAAGAGGCTGTGTCAAAACATCCTTTTTGAAAAATCCCCCCCTGTTACAACTATCTGTAGCAGGGGCAAATCCTTCTATTTCGCATTATGACATACTCCTCTTTTTGGCATACAGGAACGAAGCAAGCCCCCTCGAAATACGATGGCACTGATAGCACGATACACCGGCATGCAGGCAACAAGCGCCCTGCTTTTGCCGCAGAAAGGCCACTCCTTATGCTCAGAACCGAATTCGCACCAGGGATCACAGGTCCCAATGCCGGAAATCATGTACCCAGCATCAAAAAAAAACGAACAATCGCCCGAATGAACCGCACAGCCAATAAAAACCATATAGTCTACATCACAAGAACAACCGCCCCGTACAAACAACATATATATCCGTATAAAAAAACCGTATAACCGACGTCATGAACCCATACTTCGCAGCGAGATTCACAGGACCTGGGCCGAATACAGGATTATAGGTCTGGACCGAAAATCAAATGCCGCCCCCTTCACGGACCTTGACTTTCCGGCACAATTCGGTCTGACATCGTTCCCGAAATCCAAATAAGACCGATCCTTTTTCGATCATCATCGTTCAAAACACAAATGGACGGATCCACCCTTTCGGCCGGGACTGGTGCGCCCACAAAACCATCCATCACCGCTCCCATATCGCCCGATAAGAAAAGCCACTCCGGAGCTACCAACAATACGCTCCAACCAATAACAAACTCCCCGAATCAGCCGGTAACTCTCCCCGGTAGCAAACAAAATGCCCAGGACCTCCGGAAAACATTTCCGGACCGGCCGTAAGCACGCCCAATTAACAGAAAAAAGCTTCTCTCGACAGACAATCCGAGCAACAAAAAGAGGGGAAGAGATCGCTCTCTTCCCCTCCGGGATTCCGTTACTCATCGAAGATCGACGAATAACTGTTCGACTTCAAATTATCGAATATTATCAGTGATATTCTTCAACTGTGCATCCACATCGAAATCCACGTTCACCGTCGCCTCCTTTTTAGGCGTATTGAAGATAGTGGCTTTTCCATGGTCCATACGCTCACGCTCGATCTGAATAAACGAAGCCTGGCTGAAGCGGATCGGAGCAGAGAGGCTCACTTTCGATACGGTCGATACACTGGACTTATCCTCGCGCTTATCGTCGAAACCATCGGTCGGAGCAGTATCGATATCCCCCTGGTGGTCAGGATCGTTCATCATGATTGTTTCGTAGCCCAACGGTCCCCAAGCACCGGTTTCGTCCTGACCTGCATAGTAGAAGCCCCAAGGACCTACTCCCGGCGGGGAACAACGACCGTGCTTAGCATCCTTATAGATGGCTACAAACGGATAATTCTCGAAATAATCGAAGATCAACATATCCGGCAGAGGCAGATCGCCACCACGAGGAGCATGGACAAAGACCCACGTGTGAGCAGTTTCCTCACTAGTCGGCTCCGCTTGGTAAACGCATACATACTGCACTCCCTTATAGTCCTTCCAAGCCGAGGGATAACGAGCTGCAAGTTCATCACCGTTGTAAACCTGCCATGTTCCAGACACAGTTGCGTTATCATTACGCGGCAGCGGTTTCGACTCAACCCGGCCGGTCGACAAGTCGGACTGATAGGTACCGCTCGCATAAGCAAAACCATAAGCTACATACTGGGTACCGGGCGTACAATCGGTCGACAATATCTCCTCACCCACATACTGCGACAAGTCTCCGCCGCCATCGCCATGAATCAAATCGTCGAGGAACTTAAGCCAGTTGCCGTTATACGAATCGAAGACTTCTGCGTTAATGATACCGACATGATACCAAACGTCGTCGTGAGACGGAGTAACTTTACAAGTAAAGCTACGCATTTCGATCTCCGAGAACTCGAATTCCAACTTAAAATCTGTAGGAGCGACATATTCCGGAGTCGTGAATTCGGTCACCGAAACATCGGTAGTACGATGTCCGTATTTGTCGAAACCGAAAATAAAGATTTCGTAAGTGCTCTCCGGCTCGATACGCCACTCCTGATCGGCCCCCATCTTGGTCGTCATTTCGCCTTTCTGCACCCATTCGTTGGTCTGCCAGTTGGGAGGGGTGCCATCACCCAGGCCCGAACCGGAATCATACATATCCAGACGCTGGAGCAGACGCTCGACACAAACGCTTTTACCGTATTTCTCGGCACTGCCGCCGGGATACATACCGATGAAATATTTCGTCTCCAGATTCGAGGGCGTAATCTTGATCTCGCAATCCTGAGCTGTCACATTCAACTTCTCGACCGTGAACGTGCAATTATCGGTTACAGGAATCTCTCCGGTCGTAACCGTGAAATATTCCTCGGCATTTTCGCTGTTGATATTGTAGTTGTCATCCATGCCGAAGCACCAGAAATAGTAGTCGTTACCGCCCCATACACGGTTTTTTAAAGACGTGTTCAACATGAACTTCTGCTCGCCCTGATAAAGAGTCGGACGCTGCTTACGCGCACTGGACTGCAACTCCTGCAAATACTCTTTGCTGGTCCACTCGTCAACCTTGTAAACATAACTGTTCATCGTCGAGAACATCCACTTCGCATCCGGATTGCTCGGAGTGATCGTTACCTCTACGTTGTAAGGATTGTTGTCGGGATAAGGGTCGGCATTGACCTGCTTGGAAGTAACCGTGAACGTAAGGTCGGTCATCTCGACATTCTGGGTCGTGAACTCCGCCTTGAAAAGGTCCGTAGTAGGCACGCCCTCGGACGTACAACCGTACACATACCCATAATATGCCGTATTGGCAAGCGACAAGTCATCCACGGTATTGGTCTTCGAACCTTTCATGAGTAAGATGTTCAACCATTCAGACAACTTCATCCCCCGACTTTCGGCCTGTTCTTTCACCGCCTCCAAGTCGGCCTGAATGAAAGCCTCGTCGGACTCGAACGAATCGACGTATTCTTTAGTCATAAAAGCGCACAGATAGGTCTCGCTCTCGTTCGAAGGAACGATCTGCATTGCACAGCCGTTTGCCGTAATCGACTTCGGATCGATCGTAAGTTCGAACGTCATGGTACCACCCTGATTTACGGTAACGACTACATCGGCTGCCCCCGTATAAGAAAGGGTGATCTGCCCCGAACGAGACTCGACGCCCTCGTCGAGTGCAGTGTAATCAAACTGGACGTATCCCGGCTCCGCATAGTTGAAATTCTTGATCCAATCCACGTTCGTCGTTGCCTCGACAATAGACGATTTATCGGCCCCTTGAATTTCATACGCCAAACGACCCGTTCCAGCGTTTTTCGATAAGGAAAGCGTAGTTTTAGCTACGATGGTGACGCTGTAATCCACGCCATCGTCGCTTCAGCCACTGCTTGCACTCACCATTGCGAGCATCGCCACAAGCGCCATCGCAAAAGAAAAATACTTTTTCATAGAAAAAAATAACAAGTAGTTTAGTGAAAGAGCTACCGGATCGAAATCCGGACACCCTTTCGGGTTAATAAAAATTAAAAGTTAGGTATTAAAAACATCATAAAAAAGCGAAAATCCACCATGCAAGTATCGTAGAATAATCCTAATACACAATATAACCAACAAAATTCAATTCTTTTGTCCCGTCCGTTCCCCAGCGTATTCCTGCGATAAAGCAACTGCACCGAACGGAATCAATATTCTCGCCTTCATTCGGAATCGAATTCTTAATCCGAAATTCTCTTAAAGGTAGGAAATTAATCTAACTTAAACAACTTTTTAAGACAGTTTTTTCAATAAAAAAGCGAATCAAAAATCACAATATATTGAATGTCTTACATTTAAAATTCAAATATTCGTACCTACAAAAAATCCCCCCCCCAAAAAAATGATTTTTAGCCCACAGGCGGCGTTTTTTCCATCACCTGGACGGATGTACCGAAATAATAAATCTTGAAACATAATAATTCGGTAACCAGTCGATGCACCTATATAACTTAAATAATATTTTATTTAGTATATACACAAGATAAAAAAAAGCAAAATTCCGTTTCGAAGCCCTCCTCTGCATTTTTTACGAAGAAAAAATATTTTTTTCTTGCAGAAATAAAAAAAACATCCTACATTTGCACCTGCAAACGCCTCTTTAGCTCAGTTGGTAGAGCACGACACTCTTAATGTTG
>ULWD01036699.1_pt1 | contig 16291 bp, 17 predicted proteins | sample 1960011 | NCBI WGS metagenome assembly ULWD01 (sample SAMEA4835803, study PRJEB28245) | human gut metagenome | biome: gut microbiome; material: fecal sample | place: Denmark | collected 2008 | reverse complement strand
TGACAGTAAAAACAAAATCAAAGAAATTTGCGAATCATTATCAAAAGATTCTTCGAGTTATAACCCAAAAGCTACTATCCAACTCATTTCAGAATATAAAAGAGATGAATCTTATTTGAATCGGATATTATATTCAGATATTAGTGCATATATTTATATGATAGATGATCAAACCCGAGATAATTTTATATCCAATACAGACCAGCTTATCACATATGCTTATCGTGATGAAACTCAAATTGATATAGAAATTAAAGGAATGATAGTTCGCATATGTGATCACTCAAATCTGGCAAACCAGCAAAAAGTTCTCATGTTAAAAGATGAAATTGTCGGACTTTCAAATCTTGTCGAGCAATGCCGCTCTGACGTGAATGAATCAAAGACCACCATAACCTCGGCTAAAGAGGAGTATGAACAATCATCAAAAAGAATGCAGAGAGAATACATCTCTATTTTTGGCATTTTTTCAGCGATCATTATTGCATTTGTTGGAGGACTATCGTTTACATCTTCTATATTGCAGAGTATAAATGCTTCCAGTCGGTACAGAATTTCCTTTATCGCTGCACTGATAGCATTTTTCATTATGAATATCGTGGAATATTTAATAGATTTCTTACTAAAAATCACAGAGCATAAAAAAAGCGATAGCAAATCTCATATTACACGCAGTGTTTTATTTTGGGTAACTAATATCGTTTTAATTTTAATTATGATAGGCTCAACAGTATGTTTCTTTCTTGACAGATACAGAATAATTTCGATTTAACAAAAAACCGGCGATACAGCAGGAGATTTCCTGTTTTGTACCGCCGGCTTTTTCGTTATTTGCATCGGATTATTATTTCTGTGTTACTTGAAATTATCCCAAGACACATACCCTGTAACAAACTTCCCGACTGGTGTCCTGCCGCAGTTCGCCGCCGTAGTGGTGATGCGATACCGCCCCAGCTTGCACGGTACGCCGTCGTAGATGTAGTACGTTCCGGCGGTCAGCCGTGAAGCAGGTGTGGTAGCAGTTTCGTTGGCGAACAGCGGCACGTTGCTACCGATGTGCACCGCCTGACCTTTCGCAAACTTCCCGGATCTGCTGTTGGTATACACTGCCTTCCTATTGGAATCGAAAACGGAATACCCTGCCTTGCATGCCTTCTTCGCATTTTCTAAGGAAGAATACGCCCCCAGCTGCGACTTTGCATCTGCCCAAGACTTTCTTACCCGGTAAAGCTGCTTTGTAGAAGGTGCAGAAATAGTGGAAGTTCCTGCATTCAAATAAGACTGTACCTTTTTCTTGAACTCCGCCCAATGCGGCAGGATATACGCCGGGCACATTTTATAACTGTTGTGCATGGTGTTCAGCTGATCCACGGTCCCGTTCCGCCCGTCACGGACGTTGAGCCAGTGTGTGTGCGTGTACAGGTGGTTGATGCCCAATCCATGCTGTTTCAGAAGTGCAGCTGCCAGACGTGCAGCATTTTCCTCTGCCCGCTTGTCTGCTGCGTCACCGCTGCCATTCATGATGCACTCAATGGCAACGGTTCTGCGGTTGCCGTTTCCGCTGCCGTCCGCAGCATGCCAGCCGGACAGCGACAGCGGCAGATTCTGCCACGCACAGGTGCTGTCCACATAGTAGTGTACCCTTACGGTTTTCATGTTGCCGTTGACAGTCGCACGAGTGTACTGCTCTGCTGGCGTAGTGCCGGCGGCAGTCTTGATGCGGTCAGTGTTGTGGATCGTCACGCCCAGCACCTTGCCTGTCAGCTGTGCTGTCGGCATGTCAATACGATTGGGGTTGTGCTTTGTCAGCAGATACTCCTTGACGGTCACACCGCCGAGCGTGGTTGTTTTGTCTGGGGTTAAAATTGCCATAATTAATCTTCCTTTCCCTTGCTTTGCAGCAAGTCAATTGCTTTTTTTAACGGTGCCGGCATGGGAATCCCCATTAGTCCGGCGTTTTCAAAAATGGAAATCAGCTCGTTGACCGTAAACGCGATGCAGACTGCATCACGGATATACGTTGTGCCAAGAATCAGATCCAGTTGTGCAGAGATCAGAACCAGCAGCAGCGTTACACATTTTCGGGAAACGCCTTTCCAGCCAATTTTTGATTGCAGACCGCCGGAAGCTGTCTTGGGGGATTTCCGGAATACGCCTGCCAAAATCAAACCGGTCAAAAAATCGATTGCCATAAACAACAGCAACGCCCGAATAGATGCGTCCCACCCGCCGAACAGCCCTGCTATAAAGCTGCCAACAACGCCGGCAATCGTGCAAATGGTTTCTTTCATAGTTTCCTCCTAGTCAGTCAATAAAATAAGTCATACGGCACTCATACGAATTGGCAGGGTTGAATTCGTATGAGCTGTTTCCTGCTGGTGCAAACGACAGATTGCCACCAACGCCGAGGGTTGCGTCAAACCAAATCTTTTCCGTTGCAGTCGATGTAATACCGTGCTCTCTTTGTAACACAGACGGACGATAACCCTCTGGTATTGTTGCTACATTGTGACCTGTTCCAAACGCTGTCTTATACTTGACCGCTGCCTCAAGCCGGACTAGCTTGCCGTATTTTCTAACTTTAATGATGCTAGAAGAACTTGGATACGTCGTATTGCCGGTGACAGCCAAGGGACAGGTTACCCAGCCGGAATCGGTTAATGTTTTGGCGGAGTTTACGTCCAGTTCACCCGCATATCGATGCTGAATCCGATTGTCCTTTTTCACTAAAATCCACGTGTCTGACGAGTTGTATGTATCAACGTCGTTTATCAAGCCGTTCCATGTGGTGGCGTTGGCTACAGTGCTGGTTAGAAATGCATGGTCATAGTACGCTGTGTCGGCACCTGTGCCTTCTGGTTCCTCAGACTGTATCAAATGCTGAGATGTCCAAGATTTGTATTTGCCATATACAGCGTAATTTCCGTTCCAGTACCCCCAAGGCATATACGCCCAAACGGTATATGTGTCATGTGCTGTAGGTATCACTTTGACTTTGACACTACTACAGCCGACACGATAGACCGTAACGCCACACGCTTTTGTCGCCGATTCTGTGGATTGCCATCCGTCCTTGATCTGAACTTCAAAAGAAGAGTTTTGGTTCGCACGACCATTTGCTCCATCGCCGCTCCATACACGTATCATGGCATTGCTGAAATTACCGGAGGATACCAGCGTGCCTAGCTTAACCCATTTTGCGGTGTTGTTGGCACCGCTTACCCAAAGAGCACTGTTTGTTATCATCGCATGTGTATGACCAGATGCCGCCTTGCTGTCCAGTGCGGCTTTTACAGCTTTGCTCTGCACCGGATTTGTGGAGGTAGCAGACAAGGCACTGTCTACCGCGACCTTGGTTGCACCAGCAGCGATACCGTCCAGTTTTTTCTTATCCGCCGCCGTGTATGACGCTGTTGTCTTATCCAGCACTGACTTATTGTCATGCGAATGCGTATACCCATAAACCGTATTCCAGCCCACATCTGTAATCTTATCCAGCGTTCCCTTATTCTCATGGACGTGTGCCTTATTTGCCGCACCGTTGATAAACTTCCACTGTTCCTCGCTCAGCTGGTCAAGCACTGCCTTGTTGTCATGGGTGTGACTGGATACTGTCAGGCGACCGGTCTTGGTATCAAGGCTTACCGACGTTCCACCGTCTCCGTCTATCAAAAAAGCACTCTGCTTCGCCGTGGCAGCGTATCTCGCGGAGCCCGTTGCGATTGTGGAGAATGCATTCTGGTTGACTTCAGCACCGGCAGCGATGCCGGCAAGCTTTGTCTTTTCGGCAGCGGTATAGCTGGCAGTTGTTTTGTCCAGCACAGACTGGTTCTCATGTACGTGTGTCTGCCCGTACACCAGCAGCCACGACGTTTCATCGATCTTGTCCAAGGTGCTTTTGTTGTCGTGCACATGGGCTTTGTTTGCCGATGCTTTAAAGCTCGCGTAATCCTGTGCCGTGATTCTGTCCAGCACTTCCTCGTTATCATGCCTATGGGACTGCCCGTATACAGTCAGCCACGCTGTTTCATCGATCTTGTCCAGCGTGTCCTTGTTTGCGTGGATATGTGCCTTGTTGACAGCCCCTTTGAAGTCCGCGTAATCCTGCTCCGTGATTTTATCCAGAACGCCCTTGTTGGAGTGTGTATGAGCCAGTGCATCGGCACCGGAGCCGGCATCTGCAATGCTGCCGCCGCCCTGCCCGCCGCTTCCGCTTGTGATGCCGCTTTCCTGTGTGCCTACCGTCAGCTTCGCATTTTCAGGTGCCGCGATCGGAATCTCAATCGCAGTTATAGGGAAAAGGCTCTCCGCGGAATCCCCCGGCAGCTTTGTCCGTACATAGTCGCCGTGTGTGAAGTGCTCCACGCTTTCGTCGATGTCCGCCAGATCGATGGCTTCCGCACGGATCGTGCTTGCCGCTTTCCCGTTCTGCCGCAGCCACACTGCCCCCTGATACGCCAGCGTTCCCGCGTCTGTAATATCATCAAAGGTCACAGCCTGCTGTATCAGACCGTACTTTTCCATGCGGGATTTGCTGTAGACCATGTTTCCGGATTTCACGAGATCGTCCGTTCCGGTCATATACTGGATCATAAAAGTGGCATCGTCATCGTCCGCCTTATCTATCGTAAGACGGACTTCGTTATCTCCGCTGCTGTCCTTTCGCTTTCCCAGCGGCACAACGGCAGTTGCAAGTGCGGTGCAGTCATATGTCCAGTCGCAGTTCAGCAGATTTTTGGCATACCGCACGTCCTGAGAGCAGGTCCCGTCCGGAATTGCCAGCCAGTCGATATATCCGGCACAGGTATCGCTGCCGACGTATCGGACACGCAGAATGCCGCCGAATGAATCCAGCAGCTTATCTTGGATTTCTTCCCAGAAAGACGGATACACGCCGCTGGAACGTGCAATTGTGCCCTCTGTGCCGCTTTGCGTCAGTGCCTTGTGTATCGTCACGGTACCCAGTTCGAAGCTTTTCGACTTGTCCCGCAGCTTCTGGTTGTACAGTTTGATGTACCAGTACAGCACCTCTTTCGGCGTTGCTCCACTGATCGCATAGGAAAAGTGCAGGTCATTCAGCCATGCCAGAGCCCCCTCGCAGTCATACGTGCGTATGCCGTACATGTCCTGACTGTATCCTGTAACTTCTCCGTAAAAAAGTAGTTCGCTGTCCCGCCAGATCTTCACGCGGGACACCTTGCATTCGATCTCTTTGTACAGCGGGTGCTGCGGGTAGATCGCAAAGGAAAAGCTGTCCACGCCGTTGACCACAAGCTTTACGTCAGGATCTGTGACGTACTCCATGCCGTTGACACTGCCGGTGAAGCACAGCAGCTTCTCATCTACTTTGACCTTATACACTCTTACAGGCTCCTTTCTTGCAGCTTTATCGTCACTGTCAGATCACCCTCTCCGACACAGCAGAACCCGAACTCCTGCGTTGCCCCCGCCGGAATCTCAACGCCGCTGATCGCCGTATCTTTCCCGCTTGGCAGCGATTCGGATTCGTTCAGGTACGTGTCGCTGCTGCCGCCTGTGTGCCGTTCCGTTGCTGTGACATAGAAATCCTTGTCGCCGTTGAACGTCGGCACAGCAGGAACGCCGCCGGCGTTTGTGACGGAGGCGTGGATCAGGGTGGCAGCCGTACCACCAGCTGTACCAACGCCTTTTCCGACCGTGTGACCGGAGCAGGTCACTGTTCTAGCCTTGTTCTTGTACTTATACGGATCGCAGGTCGCCGTCAGCGTCACTTTCCCGATCTGCCCGTCAGGAGAGAGTTCCCCGACAGATACACGCCCCGTGTAGAAGTAATCCTTGTCATCGTCCAGCACAATTTTCACTCGCTTGCCGTTCAGGGCGTTTTGCAGCTTTGCATATGCCGCGTTCAGCCCGAAGCGATCCGCGGTAAAGGTGAACTGCATCTTCAGCGTGCGGCTTTTGTACGTCACGCCGCCGAAGTACTCCGTAAAGTCCACAGCCCCGTCTACGCCGGGGATCTCCACCAAGTTGGTGTTCGGCTCCGCTTCGCCGATGCTGTAGGAATTCAGAAAAAGCTGGTACACGTCATACGAATGGTTCCCGTCAAATTTGATGCCTTTCATTTTATGTCACTCCTCTCCTTGCTTTGTTTTGCAGGCTGCCCAGTTCACGGCTCATATCAGTGGCGACAAGCTTTGCAAGCGTTCTGCCATTGATCTTGATGTCGTGACCGGATACAGCCACCAGCTGCGGAAAGTAGTTACGTATCATAGACAAAATTTCAGACAGCTGTTCTGCAACACCGGCGTTCTCCATACGTACCGCGTCCTGTATGTATCTTTGCAGCGTCGCGATTGGAGCAACTGCTTCTGCACCAGCTTCCCCGCCGATCATGGCGTTCCCATTGCTGGGATTTATGCCAAAGACAGTCGGCTGGTTCAGCACAGCACCCTTCGCGTACCATTCCACGCTCAAATGCGGTGCGGACGGCGGATCAAGAGAAAAGCTGCCCTCAATACTGAAATGCGGCAGCTTGATGTCCGGCAGATGCCAGTCAAAGTCGAACACGCCTTTCAGCCATTCCACAACGCTGCCGACAGTCTCTTTTACGCCGCTGAACTTCTCGGAAGCAGAATCAAAGATGCCCTTGAAGGTGTCCTTGAAACCGTTCAGGAATCCGCTCAGATAGCCGGAAACCGTATTCCACAGCCCTGTCAAAGAGGTAATGATTCCGGTGCCCATTTCGCCGAACCCCTGCTTGATACGATCAGTATCTCCTGTAAATATGCCGACAAAAACATTGAACACGCCCTGCAAAAATTCGAATACACCGGAGATTGCCTGTATAATGCCGTCGATCGCGTTAAACAGCCCGTTCAGCAGCCCTGCTACGGTGGAAACTGTTGTCGCCACGACAGTGCCGATCAGAGCAATGATCGGTTGCAGCCAGCTTAAATTTTCGCCAATGGCTTGAATCTTCTCGATCCAGCCCGGCAGATGCTCTGCAATAGTGCTGCTGATCGTGGAAATTACAGGCGTTATCAGGGAGGACAGTATCCCGATCACACCCGCCACAAACTGACACGCTCCGGCGAACACTGTCATTGCCGTAGATGCTGCACCGCCGCTTTCGACAAAACCGGAAAACAGTTCGGTCAGCGGCGAAACCGCATCTTTCAGGTTGTTCCACGCATCTTTCAGTGCATCGATGACCGGCTGGAAAGATTCCTGCACAAAAGCCGCAACTTCCTGTGCCTTTTCCCACCATTCCCTGAGTTTTTCCTTGAAGTTCTCGATCTGTGGCTGAATCTCCTCGAATTTCTGCCGTGCGATGTCTATCCACTCAGAAAGCTTTTGCATGGCAGGAATTACGAAATTCTCCATGATCGGCTCGCCGATTTCCGCCTTGAACTGCCGCCATTTTTCCGTCAGATTGGCTTGCACGTTGGCGTACTGCGTGGATTCCTTTGCCGCCTGTCCGACAGCACCGGAGGCCTGCATCATGTTTTCTGCATATTCCAGACGTGTTGCCTGCTTTGTGGCTTCGTCCAGATTCGCCCATGCCTTGGTATCCGCGACTACGCCCTTTTCAACGGCATACGCCGCCATTTGTGTGTCGTTGGCAAACAGCCCAATTGCTTCACCGCCCTCATAGGAGCCGTTGACGAAACTGTTCAGGTGCCCCATGGATTCTTCCAGTGACACGTCCCAGAACGCTGCTGCGTCGGATGCTAGAGTCAAGCCGCCTGCCGCAAGGTCGGTGGCGTCTTCTATGCCAAATCCCAGACCCTTGAACTTTGCAGTGAGAGAGGTCATGCTCCCGGTTAGCCGGGTGGATACCACGCCGGTGGCATCTGCCACCGCCTGCATCTTTTTCTGTGCAGCACCGGCATAATTGCCCATGGTCTGGTCAAAGGCAGAATTTTCCGCGGACACCTCTGCCGCAGATTCTACAGAATCCTTGCCAAAATCCCAAAGTGCCTGTCCTGCCTTTGCGGCAAGATCGATCAGCTTTTCAAAACCGCTCGCCAATACATTGGCAATGGCGCCCTTCATGACGGAAAATCCGCCTTCTGTGTTTTTGGCGCTGTCCCCCAGTTCCTTGACCGATTTTTTCGCCTTTCCGGCGGAATCGTCCAGATTTTTCTGTTCCCGGTTCAGCTGATCGGCGGCTTTCTGTGCCTGACTCAACTTTTTCTCGTTGCTTTTCAGCTCAGAACTTAGCTTTTTGATGTTGTCCGCACAGGTTTTCGCCTCATCGGATTCCTTGCCGGTCTCTTTGTGGAGGTCCTTGTACTTGTCTTTCAGCTTGTCCAGTGTTGTCCGCTGTAGTTCCACCTTTTTGGTCAGGATTTGCAGAGATTCCTTGGTGTCAGAGATGTCACCTTTTTGTCCTTTGAATGCCTTGCCAAACGCCTGCCCGATCTTGTCGAATGCCTTAGACATCCGCGTCTCTGTCTTTTCGGCATCGTCCTGCGTGGTTTTCAGCTGTTTTCGCGCTTCACTGCTGTCTACGGCGATCTTGCCGCATAGCTTGAAAATATCCGTTCTCCCTCACCTCCCGTCAATAGATTTTTTCTGCCGCACCGAACTGCATCTTCTCAAACCGGGCGATATTCTGCCGGATCAGCGCCGGCACATCTTCTTTCCGGATGTGCTGAGACTGTTCTTTTGCAGAACTGGTCTGTAGCCCGTCCATAAATTCCTGGAAAGACTTGTCGCGCACTTGATGCAGGAAAAACTCCCAGCACTGCTGCCGGGAGGATTCCTCATATATCTTGCAGACCGTCTCTGCGAACCGATGCTGCCGGAGAGCAGCGCCAAGCAGCCCCATAGGGTCGGCATACCGCCGCCAGATCAATTCGCAGAATCCGGTGATGCTGTCTCCGCTGCCGCAAACGGCAGCAATTCCGTGAAAAAATCCTTCATTCCCTGCGATGTGACAAGCTGCCGCAGCATGGCAGCGTATGTGCCTGCGCCGGACTTTGCGATCTCTGCCTCAGATTTCCCGGTAACCGATGCCAGCAGCTGCCGGAGCAGCGGCTCACACTTCCGATAGTTTCGGATGATAATAGCGGCCGCCTTTGCTGCAGCTACTGCACCAACCTCACGGAAATTTCCGCTGCCGAGCCGGGAAATGGCGGCGGCGATCGCCGGATCTTCTGTCAGAGCTGCGATCTCGTCCGAACCAATGGCGGATGCAATGTCGAACAGCATCCCCATATCCTCTGCAGTAAGTTCCCGCATATTTACCTGCTTCATACGCCTGCTCCTTTCACTTGGACGCTGCCGCGCTGGCAGCTACGCTCTGGACATCTGCGCTTGTTTTCGGATAATAGATATTGATGTTCAGACCTGTCATGCGGTCGCCGTCAGAATACGGCCGGTATGCCTCAAATGTCAGCGGCAGCACACTCGCTTCAAAGCTCTTGCCGTCCACCTTTGCGCCGCTGGTGCAGATGGCTTTATCGAAAACAATGACAATAGGCTTACGGCCTTTCAACGTTTCGCCCACATACGCCAGCTTGTCGATCCAGTGCTTTTCTTCAATCTTTTGTCCGGTCGTGCCGACCAGGTAGTCTTTTGCGCCCTGCGATTCTACCAGATCGGAAAATAAGGCATGGTTCAGCAGCTCTGGCGTCATGTCCAGAGCATTGATGGTCATTGTGCCGGTCTCTCCGGTCTTTACCACACCGCCGTATACCTTGACGCCTACGCCGTCGATCGGCACATCGTACAGTGTGCTGGTGATCTCCAGGCTGTTACCGCCGGATGTCGCACACAACAACGTTTCTTTAAAATTGAACTGTGCATTGCCGCCGGAGGTGCCGGTCGTCAGCGTCAGTCCTTTGTGGATCGTCCCTGCGCCCAGCCAGATCCGCTCTAATGTATTTTGGGTCATGCCGTGTTGTCCTGCCTGCATATTACTCCACTCTCCATTCTATGTATTTCAGATTGATCTGTATTTTTTTCAGCCGTGCATCGTCGCACGGAACAGCAACAGCGCTGTTAAAGAACAGCACCACTGCATAATCATCACCGGATGTGCTATATCCGGTGACTCTGGGGAACGCCCTGCAAATTCTCTCCCGGGCAGTTATCAGTGCATCCCAGCTCGTCCCAACCAACGTGAGCAGGAACGTCCCGGACAGCATACCGCTTTCTTCTGTGACCGGGCTGCTGCTGCAATGTCCGACACAGTAGACTGGCGGCAGCTTTTCGGCAGTCTGATAGGTCTCATACTGATACGGTATTTCAGCTGCTTCAAGTCGTTCTTTTACCGCCGCCAGCAGTTCTTTTGTCATGACACACCTCGTTTCACAATTGCAGCCAGACGCTGTTCTGCTTTCGGCAGGTCTTGATCTGCTGCATGCTGCAATGTGTGCTGAGCCGCCTTGCCGTCTGTCTTAAAGTACCGCACCCTGTTTTTGCCGTATACCACCGTGACTTTGCCTTTATATGTGGGCTTTCTGCTGCCGGTGTATCCGGCGACGGGAACGTACCAGGGCGACGATCTGCCGTCACCGTTCGCTGCATGGGAACCTGTCCCAAACTCATTCCAGACGGCGTTTTCTAGGTTGCTGCCAACAGTAACGGAATGCTCTGCCGTGTCAACAACATAGTCCCATGAGCCTTTCAGCTGCCCCTCGTCTACGGGAGACATTGCCGCAGCATCTGCCGACAGCAGCGCACCCATTTCCGTGAGAAATTGTTCCACAGCGCTGTCAATCAGATCGGCAGCCTCCAGGATATGCGTTTCCAGTGATACAGTTTCCATTTTCACTGTGCCGCACCTCCCGTATACCGCAGATAGATTTCCAGCTGTGATCCGTCTCCCATTTCCATAGGGTTGTCGATGTCCAGCACGTCATAGCGCTTTCCACCGCATCGCAGACGGCAGTTTTCCGGCGTGATGCTCTCTGGGAACTGCACCCAGTCTGCCACGAAAATGTGCGTGGATTGCTCCGTCTTGGCGTTATACGTTGTATAGCGGCTGTCGCTTCCGGAAAGGTCTAACCAGCCGTGAAGCGTCAGCACAGGTACTTCCTGCTCCACTGCCTCGCCGATCTCGTTGACCTGGTTCTCTACCAGCAGCAGTTCTGCAGCTGTATTTCCGCCGATCAGTCCGTACATAGCTCAGAACCTCGCTTTCCGGTATCTGTCCAGAAATCTGGCAAGCCGTTCCGGAACGCCCAGAATGCCGCTGTAAGCGTCCTCTCCGGAAAAGGTCACGCTATGCCGGCTGATGGTTTCCGATGCAATTCCTGCCCTGTCGGCGGCGTTCTGCCCCGCCTTGCTAAGCTTGTACCGCAGAATGTCCACGCACCCCATTACCACGTCCGGCGGATATGCTACACGGTGCAGCACCGCAGAATCGGTGTCCGCCGGAGCAGGTGACAGCATGCTGTCCGGCAACACCGTGTACAGCTGCTCGCCGATCTGCACGGTGTCCCCTGTCAGGATCCGCAGGCTCGGTGTCAGCATGACACCGCCCTGAATCGCCGTCACGTGCCGGAAGCCGCGTTCTGTAAAGGTGTTGTGCGTTTCCTGCCGCACCGCCGCTTCCAGTGCCGTCAGATACTCGTCCAGCATTTCATCCGTCTCCGCTGTGTCCACAAATTTCCGGAGATGCTCTGCTGTCATTAACATTTCGCATTCTCACTCCTCACTTCTTGAACTTCGCCAGTACCACCTTGGAGGTGTCAGACAGTGCTACCGCATAGAACCGGTCTGCGCTGATGTCTGTCTTTCTCGCAAGCGTTTCGCGATCTGTTTCCACGTTGGTGTCACGTTTCAGATAGATGGTCAGCGCCGCGGTGTCGTCCTCAGTCTCGCTGTCCTGATTGAGCTTGACGATGGGGCAGAAGTAGCAGGGCGTGGTAGACTTCGACACCTTGTCGCCGATCTTGGCGGATGGCAAGGTCTTCTGCACCTCAGCGATATTGCCGGCTGTGGTAGCTGTGCCGCCTGCCTCGTCGAAATAGTACCATTCGCTGTGCAGCGGAACCTTCTTGGACGGCACTACCCGGCAGTTTGCCACCATGCCGATCTCACCGGTCAGCATAACGCCGTCCCTGTACTTATCCGCGCTGATAAAATCGCTGTCCTTGCGCAGCTGCGTTACCTGCTTCGGGTGCACAAAGATCGCCTTGTCCGTGTTCACTTCCTCGTCCAGCACGTCGATGGCATCCACAATGCCGGTATACTTGATGGCTGCGGCGCTGCCGTCATAGACCAGCTGTGCACCCTGGAGCGCTGCCATGGCATCGGCATCCACCTTCGCCGCGATGGACTTTCCGATCTGGTTATTGGTCTCTGCCACCGGGTTGCCGTAGCCGGACAGCACGGATTCGTCTGTCAGTTCCACCGCTTTCATTGCTTTCTTGATCTTCACGGTGGTGGTGCTGGTCTGGAGCTTTACGGTGTCCGCCTTTACGCCCTCGGCAACGTCTACCGCATCGCCGATGTAGCTGTACTGCGGTACGGTGATCGTGTCACCCGGTACGCCCTGCAGGGTGGTGTCCACCTTTGCGAACGGGGTGACAACGATCTTGCTGGTGATTTTGGCGGAGATCATATCCGCCATGACCTGCGGGTTTACAAGGTCCTGAATGGTTGTTGTTTCTGGCATAGTTATTCTCCTTTTCTACCGGTCAGGGTGTCGTATGTGTCTTTGTCGGTCTTGTACAAGTCCAGCCGCTGGGCGTAGGACATCTTTGCGAACGCATCAGCAGTGACCGCAGAGCCGCCGCTGTTGTCCGGCAGCTTCTGTTCCAGTATCTGCTTTTTCTCCGCCGCCGCGAACTGCGTCGGATACTGGGATTTCAGCGTTTCCAGCGTGGTGTCCCAGCCTGTCAGTCTGCCCTTGTCGTCCAGAGCCACGCCGTCCATGCCTTGCAGTTTGTACGCCAGATAGTCGGTGTCCAGTGCTCCGGCTTTCAGCAGTGCCACCTGCACCGCAGCGTCCAGTTTCGCCTTGGCAAGCTCTGCTTCCAGTTCGGTGATGCGGGCGTTCTCCTGTGTCTGTTTGGCGGCATTGTCTGCCTTGGTCTGCTTCTGGGCTTGCTTTAACGCGTCCTGTGCCTGTTGCAGCTGCACCTGCAACGCGTTGTACTCTGCCGCTGTGTAAGTCTTTTCCGGCGGCGACGCGTCGAGTTCAGGCGGCTGTGCCGGATTCTTCTTCGGTTCGTCTGCCATTTGAATCAGTCCTTTCGTGATTTGGGTATAAAAATAGCACCTGATCGCTCAGATGCTGATTTTTCGATAAAAGAACGCCGTACCCACAGGCTTTTCTTGTTCTTGTTTTCCGTCCCTCCGCCAGTTTTTGCCCGTGGTCGGGGCAGTGATTACAGTTCGATGTCTTCGATCGCTGCACGTGCTTCCAGACTGGCGATATAGTCAGCCATCGCTCTGATCTGGAAATTATAAATTCCTCTCGGACAGGTCGGCTGGAAGTTCAGTTTGCCTTCGTCCCATTTGTCCAGCATTGCTTTCAGCTTCTGGTACCGGACGCACACTTGCATATACTCCGCTTTGAATCGCTCTTTGTAATCGGTACTGTTCATCAAGCTTACGGTATCTTTCAGTTCTGCCTGCTTGTATGTTGCCATTATTTTCTCCTTTCTGGCATGAAAAAAGCACCTCGGCTGAGATGCTTTTCGTGGTTTTGATTTTGTTTAACACCACATGATCGTCCGTTCTTGTGGCAGTTCATTTTTTTCTGCTGTGCAGAAATACTTTTCAGCATGATGAATGTGCGATGTGCACCACTCATATCCAGCCGGCAGTTGAAAAGTATCTATTTTCTTTTTCTGTCGGTCAAAACTTAGTGAAATCGGCGTATGGCAATCTTCCACATATGCCACACAGGTAATCTTGTCACGATTTACCTTTATGCTTTTCAATGCTATCATAATACTCATACGCCTCCTTTGCGTAATTATATGTTTGTGATGTGATCTTATGTGCTTCTGCTTGCGAATAGCCTTGTTCCATAAGTTCCCGTTCCATTTTCTCGTGTTTCAACAGAGTAAGATCATGTGGCTTGACATCTTTTCCATCGATAAGCCGTTGCCACGATTCTGCCATTTTGTAATCCGAATCAAAATAATCTATCCGGTCTCCCAGATCGTGTTTTTCCATGAAAATAAAATTTTTTATAGACTTCACTAGTTCGGGAGAGAATCCAGTATTCTGTGCAATTCGTGACACGTCTGTCGTCATTTTCCGAACGGCAGCATAATATCTTTGTGCGTGCTTATCTGCTCTATCACTATCTGGATTCAAAGCACCGCTTATTTTCTTTATTATACCACTATCCGCCCCAGAAGTCAACGATTTCCCGCCGATTTTCTCCGCCCGATACGTCTTTCCCGTACCGCCGTTGTCCTTTGTTGCAGGCGGTGCAACTTCCGCAGCATGCCCCGCAGGAACCGGAACCGTTCCGTCCGGTTTCCCCGCTGTTTCCTGCACGTATCCCGCACGATATGCCGCGTAGGATTCACTGGAAACCTTCACAAGGGCTCTGTGCTGGTTGTCATACTTGTAATCGCTGTCAGTTCTGACTGCCCACCTTGGACGGCTGTAGGCGTGACAGCGGCAGTTGATGTCCTCGGACGCAATGCCAAACTTACCGGGTGCCTGTGCCTTTCTGCCGTCCACCTCAAAGGGCTCGTCCAGTTCGCGGACCTGCCCGTCCAGCCGGACATGGTGCGGGCGTGTCTTTTTGTCCATGGTGCTGTCCCACTGCTTCACCAGATCTGCCCCCTGCTGCTTCGCCGTTCTGGCGGCTTCCAGTCTGGCGGCATTGGCAATGCGGTTTCCCTCGGTGCGGACGATCAGCTTTGCCCGTCCCAGTGCCCCGCCACGCATAGTGGCATAGTTGCCGATCATTTTACCGGTGATCTGGTTCGCCATGTCCCCGTAGCTTGCACCAGATGCAAAGCCGGCGGAAACGATGTCGGTGATATGCTTTTTCAGTCCGGCAAAGTCCTCGCCGATGCTGTCATACAGCGGCTTTACAAGCTTCGTGTCGTTGACGGCAGCCTGACAGACCTTATCCTGCGGAACTGGCAGCGAGAGCCGCAGCCCGTCGCTTTGCAGTTCGTACAGCACCGCCGTGTGCCCTGTGAGATAGCAGTCCTGCAAGTACTCCTGCACGGTGCGGTACGTCTTGCTGTGCAGCTTTCCGAGAATGCGTTCCAGCTGCTTTTGCAAGCCCTGCTGAAACGCTTTCTGGTAGGCAACAGCCTGCCGGTTTTCCACGTCAGTCCGTTCGTCCAGCTGCCGGAGCCTGTCCTTGACATCTTCCAGTGCTTTCTGATACGATCGTTCCAGCTGCTCCATGACTTTTTTCTCGGAAAGCAGCTCATACTGCGTGGTCTGCTTCTGTGCCGGTGTCATCTGCCGCACCTTCTTCCAGCTGCTGCATCAGGCTGTCCAGCTGTGCACCGTCCGTCTGTTCCAGCGACTTCCGCACCTCTGCCTCGTCCAGTTCCAGCACCTTGCACAGCGGCTGCAGCACGGCTTCCAAACCCAGCTGTGCCGCCGCGGCAAGCAGAGTGCTGACCTTGATCTGCACGGCAGCAGCTTCCGCACTGCCGATCGCCGCGTTGTCGGATTCGTTCGTGATACAGGTTCTTGTGAAGTCCATTTTCACGTCAGCACGGGTGAACGCCGTCCCCCTGTCCTTGTTGATTTGCTGCAATACCACGTCGATGATGCCGCCCATCATCTGCCGCAGGTGTGTTTCCAGCTTGCCGCACTTGATGTCCAGCAGGGCGTACCGGGACTTGATGACCACGTTGGTGACGCTGCCGTCGCCGACCTGTGCGGCGTTGAAGCCCATGCCGAACTGATAGATGTTCTCTTTGTCCAGTTCCAGCTTGACCTTGCGGGCTTCATAGGGCACTTCGACCGTTTTCATATCCACCCCGCCGCTTTCGCCGGTGCCGATCACCTTCTTGGTCTTGATGTTCTGCATCAGTTCCGTCATGTCTGTGCCGCCGTATCCGGACACGACCACCAGATACTCCGCCGCGTCCTGCAGGTTGTTGGACAGCCCGCAGGACATCAGGTCATAGTCGTCGATCAGCGACTTCACCGGCTGAAGCCCCGAAACGCGTTCGCGGTTGTTGTCGATGCGGAACCACGGCAGAAAGCCCAGCCCCTCGAAATAGGTATCGTCGGAATTGCCCTTTTTGTAGAGCACATGCGGCCGTGGATTGGGAAGCCCGTTTTCCGGTTCGTCCAGCGTGATCGTGCCGCTGTCCGGCTGCGTATACGTCCACGTCTGCGTGTCGTCCATGACAAG
>ULWD01051300.1_pt1 | contig 16320 bp, 18 predicted proteins | sample 1960011 | NCBI WGS metagenome assembly ULWD01 (sample SAMEA4835803, study PRJEB28245) | human gut metagenome | biome: gut microbiome; material: fecal sample | place: Denmark | collected 2008 | reverse complement strand
TTGAAAAATCTCACTTCTGTTCCTGTTGCATTTTGCTCAGACAACTGCGGCTCTGAACAATCAATCACTTCTTTTTTATCACTTGACATAGCAATATCATATTCTTTATATACATCGTTATCTTTATAAACAGTATGCCACTCTGCATTATTAGAAAAAGCAATAAAAGAGAATCTACCTTTACCCTTATTTGCCTTAGACTTCATTTGTAATGACAGCAAATTCTTCTTTGATGCCAGAAAGGCACCAAACGTCTCCCCTAGTTCATTATAATTTATTCCTTCACCATTATCTTTTATAATTAATTCCTTAACCCCAAACGCTTCATTATGTGTATATTCTATACTAACTTTTGTAGCATTGGCTTCAAAGCCATTCCAAACATATTCACTTATGGCAGCTTTGTAATCACTTGTGATTCCAGAAGAATCGATACTTTGGTTTTTTACACTTACAGGTATAATCATGATATTCGCCTCCCATATTATAAGTGTATCACATCATTTTTATATTTTCTATCGGAACAAAAAAATATAATTCCCAGTCAAACGGAATTTTTCACAACTAAAGTTTATATCTCCACAATTATTCCATACATATATCCAACAGAAATCCCCCACTCCATGCATCACGATACACTCCTAAATCATATTCTTTTATTTCGCATCAAATGTCTATATATTCTTTTCTACATATCGATAATGAAGTGAACACTTTAAATTCTATTACTTAGGCAGCTTAACATAAAAATATTCTCCGTCTTTTTACCAAATATATCTGATTAGGCTAAAGAGAAATAAGCGTACCACTGTTTTTATGATACGCTCATCATTATTAAATTACCTCAAAATGTTTCAACGCATCCTTTATCGCTTCCACTTTCTCTGCCGTCGGATGTTTCCTCGGCTGTTTCAATTCTTCTACCGAATTAGGAGCATCATACATTGGCAAGCCTAAATCTCTCTTTACCTCTGCGATATATGCGGTATGTACTTTGAAGCCGTATTTAGCTTCTATGTACTCCTTTATCATTTTGTAGGTCACTCGTTCTTTGGGCTTATAGCTTTCCGCTCTTTTAGCAATATTATCAAGTGGAACTTTTCCCTCACCCTCCCCAAACTCAACTTTTACGTTGATATGTCCGTCTGGCTTTTTGTGGGAAAGCAGTACTACCGTCTCCACATGCCATGAGTGTGCAATAAAGATGCACATCCCTTGGCTTTTTCGTTAAGCCTTGGATTTAAAATGATGCAGAATGCTCCCTTTCGAAGCCTGCTAAACGGCATACTTTATCGTCCTGTATGCCATAGAAAAAGATAAGATGTGTTCTTTTGACAAGCCATTGAATGGTTCAAAGTGATTTGATGTTCTGCTCTCTTCCTATGGTCAATCCCCAGCAAGGATATTCTACCATAGTTTTGTCTGTTTCGGTAATAGAATTCCTAATTAAAATGGGTAGAAGAAAGAAAATCTCCAAATCATTGTCTGGCTTGGAGGCTTGTTTCCGACCATTTACTATTAGGGACATAATCAAAGTTTTTGCATCATAACCACATTCTACATTTCATCGTGTATTGTATTTAGGATAATATCACTTAAAAAATCCAACTTCTCAATTTCCTTACATATGACATCCTTTTCCATTTTTCCATCAACCACAATATCTGCATGATTAATGACATATCCATTTCCCAACTTCTCTTTCATTTCTTCCTTCAAATCATATTCACCATCAATGTTTTCAATAGATATACCCATTCTATTGGCAATTCTCATTTTACATACGGATTCAGGTACATCAATATAAATGGCTAAAGTACTATACACTAATTTTAATTTACTGAAAATGTCATCTAAATATAATCCATCCACAATAAGAAAATCGCATTTCGTGAGTGTTTCCGTAATTTTGATGAAAAAGAAATCTGAAAATAATTCCTTAAATTTTGTTGTTCCAATATCTTTATAACATTCTCGAATTCTTTTGTATCCTAAATCATTTGAAAAGTTCTTTCCTACATCCGCAAAAGAAATCAGTGATGCATTATACAAATTTGCAAGATATCGGCAAATTGTACTTTTCCCAGCACCTGTATGACCTACTATTATCAATATTTTTTTCATGCCACACACCCCATTGTTTATTTTTGAGCAATAATAAATGTATTATAATTTTCCTTTTCTATGATTTCTTGATTTTGATATGTTTCAATAAATCTATTAATACCAACTTGCAACGCATTCTCACTTAACATTCCTAAATTCGAAGTTCTGCGCATTGACAATTTATGTTTCATATCCTCCTTATTGAACGAAGTTGTACTTATAGAATGTTTTATCCAATACTTTTTAAATTTAACTAATTCCTCCTGTATTGTTTCTATCGCAGGATATCTTTCCAAGTCAATTTGAAATGCTTCCGGAAAGAAAGAGCTAGAAATTCTATATTTTAAATCTTCATGCGAAGCTGTTTTAATTATTAATATTCCATCTTCTCTCAAAATTCTATACGCTTCGTCAAAAGCCATTTGTCTCTCTTCATCCGTTAAATGATGAATCATCATAATCATAGTACAAACATCAAAACTTTTCTCTCCATACGGTAACTTTACAACATTTCCCTGCTGTGCATTAATTATTTTCTTAGCCTCTGCAATTTGGGTAGGTGATTTATCTATCCCTTCTACATTAAATCCTAACTGAACTAAAGCCTCTCCATACTTCCCTGTTCCACATCCCACATCAAGAATATTTTTCATACCAGGATTCATATTCTCTAGGATTACATTTATAGTGTTTTGAAAATCATTTGGGGAGTCCAGTCGAATGTCATTATACACATGGGAAACTTTTTTGTAATAATCATTGTAATCAAAAATATCACTACACATTTTATCTCCTTGTAATAAAATATAACTCACAACCACAAAATAGATATGGTAACTAAAAGAGCTTCTAATAAACAAGAAATTATTAATGTTACTATATATTTGGGTTTAATATCCTTGTTAAGCATAATTAAAAAACCTGAATAAACTCCAAGAATTCCCAGACACATACCAATTATAATCGCTAATATTTGAGTTATTTCGAATTCCTGTGAAAAAGTTCCTATAACAACCATTATTATTGCTACTATAGATACAAACACACCCAGTATCTCTAAATATTTATCTTGAGCATTTTTTACTTTTTCGTCAACTTCATCCTTTGTCGTCTGTAATAAAGCTATCGTCTCTTGCTTACCTCTATTTAATTCCACATTTATCATGTCTGCTTGGATATGTTCCATACTTTTTATTTTACTAGTAAGCCTTATTTCTGCCATAACCAGATCCGCAGACCGGAGATATGTTTTGTATTCACTTATACTAGTCGCATACGAATCTGCCTTAGTGTCTTCTAACTCAATTGCAGTTCTTAATAATTCTTTTGCTTCTTTAATCTCTTTCGCATAATCTATATTAACTAATTTTTCACAATCATTCTTATATAAAAGTGAAAAAATTTTTAATTTTGCAAGCAAATAATAATATTTTGCATATTCCGCATTGCTAATTATCGCACTTTGAACTACATTAATAGCATCTTCAATATCAGTATCTGTAATATAATTTTCTCTATTTTCTAAAGCGATAGATATTGTTGATGCATTAGTAATTCCAACTTGAATATTGTCAATATGTTTCTTTTTTAATAATTCACTTGCTTTTCTATCATAATCTAAGGCTTTACTTCCATCACCTCTTCGTCTTAAATATCTGCCCCGTATTTGATAAGCTAAAGCATACCGTTCTTCTCTTTGCTCAAAGTAGCTTTGATATAATGCAATTGCATTTGCCAATTTATCCATTTTCTCATAAATGCGATAATAATATGTCAGCAAATAATATGCACAAAAAGCTTTATCTGTCTCCTTTTTACTTTTCTTTTCTTTTTCCAAAAAAAAAGTCATATATTTTTCTAATTCATCAACAATTTTTTTATCAATAGTTTTGGCTGCTGTATTGGCTCCTATTGAAAAACTATATGTATCAATCTCTAAACACACCAAATTTGTAAGCAACTCATCCAACTCAGCTTGTGCAAATTGACCATTTTTATTAAAATTTTTAATATAATCAGAAATATCTTTTCTAGATGAGTTTTTGCTTAACACACATTTCATGCTTGTCACTCCGAACATCTACAAAAATTTAGCATAATTGTACTGTTCAGCTACCGCTTCGGGTCCACTATGCGTTTTATATTTATTAACATTATTCTGCTTAATCTCCGCATGGAGAATTCTATCAATTGCACTTTCCGGCGGTCTCCAGTCAAGGAAGAGAAAATCTGCCAATTGCTTCTTTCTATACCAGAATATTTTTAGGTACTGCAAATATAACGATTGATCATTCATAGAATTAACATACTTCAATTGTTTTACTAACTTTCTGCTAAAAGTTTCTAATAAAGCTGGTATCGCCGCCTCATCTGTCACTATGTCATCGACAAAGAGTAAGCCACCTACACATGAATCCATGAAGTTTCCACACGGAATATTAACATTATTATATGCATCAATCGTTATTGACAAATTCTTATTATGGAAAGTAACAATTCTAATTCTATGACATTGTATTTCTAAATCCTGTTCCGGCCAAAGCTCAAAAGGCGTAAAATTTTGAAAATCTCTTACAATAACTCCAATGCCATTATTATCAAAATAAGGGCCATGATATTCACAACAAATTTCTCTACCTTGAAAATATAGTGACTCAGCATATGCCCATAATAAAGTTGCTAATGAAAGCAACTCACTAATTTTGTCTAAATCTTTTATTCTTCTTGCTTGAGTGCAAAGATTATTTACAATAATTGGACTAAGTATGAGGTGACTTTCACTATAAATTTCCTCCTGATTGGTTATTGTTTCTATTATGTTAATCATCAATAAACAGTTGTGAGCAATAGTCTCTTTATTGATTTGAGCCCTTTCAAGTCCATTAATAATATGATGAGCCATTCTCCATATTGATAGTGAGCTAGGAATTGCCTTATTCCAATAGCTAGGATCATATCTATTTGCAAGCTCTTTTAACTGATGCATATATTCTATCGCATATAAATCCCCAACTTGCGATATGATATGCCCAGAGCGAATCGGCCATTTAATTGCATCTGTGTTATATAATGGAACCGCTATCGCCTTGGAAAAATCAAACAATTTTTGTATTTCACTATTCATATATTTGTACCTCGCCTAAAGTACCATTAATATAAACAATATCATTATCCTTTATTTGGGAATAAATGTTAGGAATACCTGATACACAAGGTTTCCCTAACTCCCTACATAAAATTCCAATATGAGACAATGCACCACCTATTTCACAAATCATACCACCCGCCCTCATTAGTGGAATAATCCACCCTGGACAAGATTTATATACTATGATGATATCTCCTTGCTCAACTTTATCAAAGTCTTCTTCATTAGCAATAACCTTGGCCCTAGATTTGCAACTTCCATGTGACACTGCAATTCCCCTGACTTCAATCATAGTAAGGACACTCCTCCCATTACACATAATATACACATCCATCAAATGGAATAGAAATAATACCTTCATATATGCTAGCAGCTTCATTTAACATATTACCTTCGTGTCCAAACATAGCCGGGGAAATGTGCACCATAACAAGCTGCTCTGCATTAATAATTTTTGCAAATTCTGCCGCATCCAAAGAAGTAGAATGTTTTGCCTTTCTCGATTTATCAAAATATACATTGGTATACATTCCCTCATGAATCAAAAAAGTAGCATTTTTCGCAGCACCATACAGATTTTCATTTGGCAATGTATCTGATGTATATACAAACTTTTTACCTTCTGCTTTGATAACAGTTGAAATTGTTGGAACCGCATGTACAGCATCATAAAATTCTATCGAAACCTTTTTACCCCATCTGACATTGGAATCCTTCTGAATTTCAATAAAATTTAATTTAAATAGCAAGTTTAAACTAGGATATGCCATACTTAATGTTGCCTGTGCCAGTTGTATAGTATCTTTCTGCCCATAAACAGCTAATTCAAATTTATCATAGTTACAGTTCTTGATAGTTTTAATTTCTCCATTTCTTGCCCATATAAAATATGCAAAACCCAAAATGTGATCTCCATGCACATGTGTCAAAATAATTTTGTTAATTTCAGATGTTTTTCTATTTGCCCGATCCAGTGAAGAAATTATTCCAGGTCCTGCATCGAAAAGCACTGTTTCATCTTCAGCATCAAGTAATATTGAAACGCACTCCCTTATACTAGTCTGTTTTGCACTTGAACCTAATACCGTAACAATCATAATTACCCTCCTGTAATATTTTAACCTCTAAAAAAGTTTAATATCTTTGCTTTGCTGTCTACCAGCATATGGAACACTCGAAGTATGTACACTGTTTTTTCCGGCTCATCAATCAGAAAATATATTTTATAGTTTTTATAATAAGTCTTTCTGATGCCGAGTTTTGCCAGTTCCTCATCTTCGTCAAATTCATGGCTTTGCGGAAATATACTAAGGTTATTTATGGTTTTCCTAAATCCTCTTGCCATATTAATAGCGGTTTCCGGGGACTTTAAATCAAACGCGATATAATCTGTCTGATCTTGAATGTCATCCTCGACCATTGGCAAGGTTATCACTTTGTAATTATGCATGAGAGTATCTCTTCTCCAGTTCATCGAAGAATTCGTTACAGTCACGACCTTTGCCTGCAGCAATGTCCTGATAGCTCTCAAGCACCATTTTCCGAACCTGCATCTGATTCTCATCCAGTTCTTTCTGATACTCTAACATCTGTTGTATCGGACTCATACAAATCACCTCTTTCTTTATTGTATATCCTTAACCTTAGTATACTCAAAAATCCTTATTAATACAAGAAATTAATGTTCAAAAATTTCTTTCCAATCATGTATTTCTTTTATCTCTACAATCTCATCTGCTGGAACACTATAACTATCTGCAAGTCTTACCATTGGATTTGAAACATAATAATCGGATACAATTTTTTTATACCCCATATAGCACAGCAGATATTGTATAATTTTCTGTGTCTTCTCTTGGGATGTCATATTGGGATTGCTCCCATCAAAAACCATGTCCTCTATTTTAGTTTCAACAGTTGCTAAATAGCATATCTTCTTCTCAAAATATTCTTGCTGAATATCTCGTCTATCTAGGGCAACCATAATATCCGAAAAAATTTCAGGCATTCCTGTTAATCCTGTATAACTATCATCCATCAATTCGGAAAATAAAAATCCATTTACACAAGAGTCATTTACTCTATCCAACCTGTTTCGAAGTCTTGCTTCCATTGGCTTATCAAAAATTTTTCTATTTCCCTTATAATATACTGCAATTCCATCCTCGCGTTTAAACAAAATATCATGCTTTTTACACAGTTGTGTCATTGGGTTATCTGACAGTAGTACCTCTTCAAGATTATCGATTTTAAACTCTCCCAATTTTTGTTTAACAAGCCTTGTTGTAACATGATAAAATACTACTTCGTTCAAAACAAACTCATCTTTATTTAAGTTAAAGTAATCATAAAATATGCCCGTATCAATCTCCCAATAATGTTTACACACATAATCCGGCATGGTTCTCGCCCAAAAAACTTCAAGAGCTTCTTTTCTTATTCCCAATATGTTTCCTAACGATTTACATATTGTTTCTTCACTTCTTGTGTCTAACATCTGTATCCTTCTGCTATTCATATTCTAAAAACACCTCTATCTTTGACGACTCAGCTATCTTTCCTGGCAATAAAGAACCAAATTCACAAGCCTTACATAAACAGGCTGCTAAAAACCAGTCGATTATCTTCATATTTTGATAGACTCTTTCAGGTATCTTATTCATCAGGTAGTCACTGTGCGTGTAACCGCTATATTCCAGAATTTCTTCATAATTATAATATGCTCTTTCATAGTTACACACACAATAGGCTTCTACTTCCGACATATTTACCGCAAATTGTAATATATATGTCTTTTTTTCCTGCTCTCTCCATTTATAAGATAGTGCATAAGGTAATTTGCGATTTGTCTTTACTTTTATTTTTCCTAATAGCTGATCTAAGGTTTCAAGGATTTCCGGATTCAAGTGAATGACAGAATATCTCTCCATATCTTCTTTCGTTCCAGATACAAAAAATTCTAGTGTTCCGCCCAATTCATACAACTTGCGTCCAACAAAATCCATTTTCTCTCTTATATCGCAGCGTTCGAAGACTCCGCATCGAATTTCTTTATTCTCAATACAAAACAAGCAAGAATCGTCACTAGTTGTAATTACATAATCCTGTCCGTCAACAATTAAGCGTTTCCCTTGCACATCGAATACAACCTGATTTTCATATAAAAATCTCTTTAACACCGTATCTTCAGTAAGCACTCCTACTAAATCCAGCAATCCTTTCGTTTTGACATCCTCTAGTCCTTCTTCTGTCAATACGGTCATATGCCTACATACTATATCTACATTTGCACAGTCAAAATTCGTTAAGTTAATACCGAACTCGACTATAAAATTCTCAACCGTAATATCAGCCGGATTATCAAAACTGCTTATATATTCTATAACCTTGTCCTTCTCTAAACGAAAGTAGTCTACCAGTTTTTGTATATTATCCTCTATCGAATCATCAAAGAAATTAAAAATTATCTTCTCACTCACTTTTGTTCCTTCTTTCACATATTCATAAAACAATTATAATTCCACAATCGCCCATTTACAACTTTCTTTCGTATACACCAGCTTCACGGTTTCCATTCTTCCGCCCAGGTTTATTCTGCATAAATGCTCTACCGTCTGGATGCCGGAGTAGCTCTTTTCCTCCGAAGTCAGTAACTGTATTTCCCGTATAGTATGCAGCATCCCTTCTTCGTCCATGACTTTGATTATCTTTGGTATGGTTTTTCCCTTGCTCGTAAACCAACACTCACAGGCAATCTCCCGCTGGATGCCACGCAGGGTGCCGTTGTCAGTGTGGTCCGCTATATCTCCCAACCGGAATCCCATTTACATCTCCTTCTCGTTTTTATAATCCACTGTCCTTTTTTCTCTGGAAATGCCACCATTCATGTGGTCTACTCCCGTCTGTTTCAAAAATGCGGCCCTCTGGATTGCATCCATGCCATATTTCTCCCGGATGCTGTCTACCGCCCTGTCTAGCTTTTCCAGTTTCTCATAGTCTGTATCGTCAAAAAGGGAAAGCTGTCTGCTGCCACTATTTCGTGATACCCTGCTGGTGTGTATCCCTAAATGCCGTATTGCTCTGCCGTCCCACAATTCGTCAAATAACCGGCAGGCGGCATCGTGTATTTCTTTTGTGATATTGGTTGCCGACTGCAGCACCATCTGGTGGGATGCATAAGTCAAATCATGGAAGCGGATGCTGATTGCAACCACTTCAATTCTTACATCATCTTTCCGCAGTCTCTTTCCAACGGTTTCAGCCAAAGAAAGCAATACCATTTTTGCGGTACTGGCATCTGTGACATCAAAGGATATGGTGGTTGAATTTCCGTATCCTTTATTATCCGCTGGCACCGGCTCTACAACAGATACATCCCTGCCGTTTGCAAAATCCAAGATTACCTCTCCATGCTTTTTTAACACACTTTTTAATGTATTAACATCGGTCTTTGCCAATTCTCCGATGGTTCGTATACCAAGTGAATTCAGTTTTCTTTCTGAAGCACCGCCTGCAAAGAACAAATCCCGGACCGGCAGTGGCCACATCTTCTTTTCGATTTCCTCCGGGAACAGGGTATGCACCAGATTCGGTTTCTTGAAATCACTCGCCATTTTCGCCAGCAGTTTGTTGCTTGACACTCCCACATTCACCGTAAATCCAAGCGTCTGGCATATCTCATCTTTCATGGTATTGGCAGCAATCACAGGGTTTCCAAATAAGCTCTCTGTGCCTGTCATATCCACGAATGCTTCGTCTATGCTGTACTGTTCCACCTGTCCGGAATACTTCCTTAAAATCGCCATAAACGCCTTCGAGCTTTTTTCGTACAATTCGTAGTTTGGCGGCACCAGCACCAGTCCCGGACATTTCCGCACAGCATCTACCACCGGCTCTCCTGTCTTTATATGATACTTCTTAGCCGGAATGGATTTTGCAAGGATGATACCGTGTCTCTTTGAGATATCGCCTCCTACCGCAGATGGAATGGTCCGCAGGTCAAGTTTTCCGCCGAGGTGCCTGATTCTGTACACAGCTTCCCACGATAAAAATGCACTGTTTACATCTATATGAAAAATAACCCTGCCACTCATATCCTGCCTGCTCCTTTCCGCTCTATTTTGCTCTATTCTGCTTTTCGTCAGAGAGATAAACAGACAAAAGTTCTCACACTCTTGCCTGTTTCTTTTCTGTGTATCCTATTTCTTGTTTTTAAATTATACCAGAACATTTGTTTTGCGTAAATACTTTTTAGAACATCTGTTCTTCCATCTTCTGACAATCATTTTTCTCAATTGTCCTTTTTTCTGCTGCACTTACGCCAACAATAAAACGCCCGGCTCTCCAGGCATTTTATTCTTACCGTAAATCCGTAGGATTGATTTTACAGGCAGGAACCACCTTTCCTTATTCAGTTGTCATCCCTGCCTGAAATTCAGTCATATCTGATTTCCTGTTCCATGACAATTCCCGACTGGAACTGTATCAGCAGCTTGTCCGCTGACACCACTTTGATGTTTGCTATCAGTCTTCGTACAAGGTCATTATCAAATTCCGGCATCTGGTAGGTCTGCTGTTTTAAGAAGCTGTCCATATCCTTTAACCGCTGGTCATAGCTCTCTGCCAGTTTTTTCTTTCTTCTGGCTTCTAGCTGTTCCTCTTTTAAGGTGCTGATTTCCTCTGCGATTCTGCGGTACCTCTCATCGAATTCGTCTGTGTAAGAACTGATGGCGGCATTCTCTGCAATCAGCGACACCATCTCTTCCTGCTTCGCCTTGATTTTCCCATCGTATTCGTCCGGTTCCTGTTCCATTCCGTAGCTTCCGATTACCCGTATGACATTCTGCCTGAGTGCGGATGCGAAGTTTCCGTCATTGCGGGTAATCCGGTGGATAGCCTCCATGACCGCCCTATTTAATATTCCTTCTTCCAGTGTGACGGAATCCTTACAGTATTTGGTGCCGTTTGTCAGGCGGTTGCTGCATCGCCAGACGATCTTTTTCTTGCCGTTTCTTGCCCAGGTGACTCTCCGGTATTCCTGTCCGCATTCCCCGCAGAGCAGGATTCCTGTCAGGGCATACTCCGAGGAATATTTACTCTTCGAAGAATGCTTGCCATTCTTTTTCTTCTCTCTTGTGACTGCTGACTTATTAACGGAAGCCCGCCTTGCCAGTTCTTCCTGTACTCTGTAAAAAAGGTCTTTCGGTATGATTGCCTCATGGTCATCCTCCACATAATACTGCGGCACGATTCCTTTATTCATGACCTTTTTCTTGGTCATAAAATCCACCGTATAGGTCTTCTGCAGCAGGGCATCTCCCATGTATTTCTCATTCCGGAGCATCTTTAGCACAACCGTATCATGCCATCTTTCCAGTCCGGTTGCCGTTTTAATCTTCTGTTCTTCCAGATATTTTGCTATCTTTCCCGCACTGTATCCCTCCAGATAAAGCCGGAAAACCAGCCGGACGATTTCTGCCTCTTTGGGGACTATGACCAGGTCTCCGTTTTCATTCTTGGTGTATCCCATGAATTTGTTATGGTTGACAATGACCTTTCCCTTTTCAAATTTCCTTACCACGCCCCATCTGGTGTTCTCGCTGATGTTCCGGCTTTCCTCCTGTGCCAGACTGCTTAAAATGGTAATCAGGATTTCCCCTGTTCCGTCCAGTGTGTTGACGCCCTCTTTTTCAAAGATCACCGCCACGTTCTTTTCTTTCAGCTTGCGGATGGTCAGCAGTGAGTCTACGGTGTTTCTGGCGAAACGGCTGACAGATTTCGTCAGTATCATGTCGATTTTACCGCCTTCTGCATCTTTAATCATGGCCTTGAAATCGTCACGCTTCTTGGTGTTGGTGGCACTCTTTCCGTCATCGGCATAGATGCCCGCCAGTTTCCAGTTCTCTGTTTCCTGTATCTTTCTGGTGTAGTATTCCACCTGTGCCTCATAGCTGCTTTCCTGCTCCTCAAGCTCCGTGCTGACCCGGCAGTAGGCCGCTACCCGCAGTTTCTTCTCTGACAGCTTAATGCTTCTGTCATACTGGGGTTTTGCCGGAATCATGGATACTTTCTTTTGGACTGCTGTAGCCGGCATATTCTCCTCCTTCCCGGATACGGATGGCAGGGATTTTATTCCTCTCCGTATCCAATCTTTATACTGTTGTTATTGTGAAAAATGATTTTGACTGAGTTGTCCTTGTACACTAAAATCTGTTTTATCAGCTTCCGGTACAGTTCCTCATCAAATTCTGTGATTTCTTCCCTGCCGGCAAGTGTTTCTTTCATCTCCTCTGATCGGATGTCCTCATCCCTTACCTCAAGGGTTTTGTAGCGTTCCACCGCCCGTTCAAAAAGCAGTGCTGTCAGTTTCTCCGTACCGGTTTCTCCGGTGCAGGGCTGCCCGGTATCCATATCCGTATCTGTACCCTCTTCTAAAGCTGCTTTTCTTATGTTCTCCAGCCGTGTCTCAAGTCTCCGGTATGCTGGGCTGATCTGCTGCGGCTTTTCCTGGTACTTCTCCGTCAACTCCGGGTTCTGTATCAGGCTGTTGATGGCATGAATGCACACCTCTTCCACCTGCCTGTCCGAGATAAAGCCGCCTTTGCAGGTTACTCTATTCTGATACACATAGTTCTTGCACTTCCACTTCGGAATCTCGTTCTTTTTCTTTTTGTTGTGTGCCTGAATATGGCTGTAAACACTACCGCATTCCGCACATACTAAAACCCCTCCAAATAACAGCCGTTCCCTCTTTTCCGGTCTGTGCTTTCCCCGGCTTCCTTCGATTCTTACCTGCTCCCGTCTTTTCTGGACTCTGTCAAAGAGTTCCTTCTCTATAATCTGTGGATAATACTCCGTTCCCAGATAGTTATGATTCTCCAGGATTCTTCCTATGGAAGCATGGGTCCATGCCACTCTTCCATTTGCATTTTTCACGCCCAGCCCCTTCAGACTCTTCGCAATCTGCCATGCGGATATGCCGCTGTCATAATCCCTGAAAATCTGTTCCACCAGTTTTCTGTGTTCCTCATAAACCTCGATTTTTCCGTTTATGACCTTATACCCGATTGGTGTATGCCACTGCATCCGCATCTCCTCCTTCCTCTTCCGTCAGGCTCAGCCCGTTATGCAGGCAGAAGGTGATTTCGTGGGTTAGGGATATCCGAATCTCCTTAACTGTAAGGTCAAACAATTCCTCGTTGAATTCCCTTTGGTATCCTTCCTTTTTCAGAAGCCCTATGAGCTGCTCGGTCCCTACAATCTCCTTTGTCCGTTTCTGCTTTCTTGCAAGGAGCGTTTTCTTTCTCCTGCATTCTGTCAGCCGGTGTGCCAGCAGATTGTTCTTTTCCATAAAAAGAGCAGAGTCCATATATCCCTTCATCATGACTTGATTCAGGATTCGGCTCTGCTCGCTCAAACTATTTATTTCTCTATCCAGTTGTTCCATTTCTTCGGTATCCGGCTGGTTTGCTGCCAGCCCGGTCAGTGCTTTCAGCAGGGGTTCTAACACCGTCCCCTGATTGGTGTACAGCTTGTTCCACATGGTGATAAATGCCTGCTGCAGCATATCCTCCCGGATTGCCTTCATCTGGCAGCTCTCCTTATCCTCCACATGACGGTGGCAGGTCCAGATAATCTTTTCATAAGGCTTTCCGATGTATATCTTCTGTCTACGGAAATGGCTTCCGCATTCCCCGCAGATGATTCTGCTGCTGAATAAGTATCTGTTTTGGCACTTCTCTCCTCCCATATGAAGGGTCCTGCTCCGGTACTCCATGATGCTTCTTACCGCCTCCGCTTCTTCGTGGGTGACAATCGCCGGATGGGCATCCCTTGTCAGATACATTGGCATCTGCCCAGTATTTCCCCTTCGGACAAACGGGAACTGCTTTTCTGTGTATGTCCTCTGCCGCAGGGCATCTCCCTCATACACCGGATTCTTCAGGATTTCCTTAATCACGCTGTCCTGCCACTGCTCGCTCTCACGTATGGTCGGGATATTCTGCTCATTCAGCATTTTACTGATGAGGTATGTTCCGGTACCGTTTAGATAGGATTCAAAAATGAGCCTTACCACTTCCGCTTCTTTTTCTTCGATCATCAGGTTCCCATCCTCATCCTTCCGGTATCCGTATGCCGGTGTGCCGACAATAAAGGTCCCTTTCTCAAACCGGCTGATAACCGCCCAGCGGTTGTTTCCTGAAAAATCTTCGGATTCTCCCTGCGCCACGGATGCCATGATGGTGAGCAGAAGCTCGCTCTTTTCTTCCAGTGTGTTGATATTCTCTTTTTCAAAGGTAATCCCCACACCGATGGCTTTCAGCTTTCGTATGGTCTGGATGCAATCCACCGTGTTCCTTGCAAACCTTGTGATGGATTTGGTCAGAATCAGGTCGATATCGCCGTCTTCACAGGCAGCTATCATTTCATTAAAATCGTATCTGCCTTTCGCCTTGGTTCCCGTGATCCCTTCGTCTGCATATACCCCGGCAAATTCCCATAAGGGATTGCTCTGTATCTTTCCCGTGTAATACCCCACCTGTGCGGCATAGGAATCTGCCTGTGCCATACTGGCCGTACTCACTCTGGCATATCCGCATACCCGGATTCTCGGTTTCATCTGTGTATGTAGACTCTCGGAAACTGACGGAATGACCGTTATCTTTTTTGCCATATCTGTCTCTCCTTTCCTTATTTTTCAAGGGTTTTTGCCCTTGTCAGCTACATACACTACCACACTAACCAAAATATATCTAGCATTATTACAGATATACTTTGGCAAGTTCCGGAGAAAAGGTTTCAATGTTCAAAACATTAATTTTTTCTCTTTCTTCCTCGCTTATCAGACCGCTTTCCTGCATCTTTGAAAGCAGATGTGAAGCAATCTTATACATGACCTCATTGGCTCCCTGCTGCATATTCCCCATACCGCCATACTCCTTCCTCAATCCCTCTGATAGCTTCCTGCTGTATTTACCGCCATTGCAAAAAGCACCAGTGTTCCAATCACAACTACGGTTGCTGCAATCCCTATTCCAACTAATACCCGCATCTTCCATTCCTCCATTTCACGAATACTAATCTTAAAATCTCAGCTACAAACACTTTTCCTACATGATGGCACATTCTGCCATTGTTACTGCCTCATCCTCTGCCGCAAAGAAAGCATCTGCCACATCGCGGTCTACCATGATGACTTCTCCGGCCTCTGCCTCGCCCATCTGAATGGGAGCCAACTTCGCCACAATCTCTCCGCAGAGCTTCTGATCCGGACAGTTATTGATAAAACCGCCAAAGGTATCCAGAATCAGTCTGTCGCACATATCTGTGACAATCATCTTTTCTGCATCCATGAAATGGCTTCCTAAAAAGTTTGCCAGATTCTCCGGCGTTGTGGAAATCATGTACTCTTTTCTTGCTCCACTACCACTCGGATAGAGAAATGCATAGCCAACCTGCTCCGTATCCAAGACCTTCTCTACCTGTTTCATATCTTCTTTCTTCATATCCATATCCGTCCTTTCCCTGCCACATTTGCGGCATCTTTCATTTTTCATATTCATCTGTGCTTAATCCCACAAGAATACGGTGGAAGCCATAACCTCCACCGCATGAATTCTGTTATTAAGCCTTACTTCCTTTTGTCCTTCATCTCATTTATTATGAAATGACTGCTCCTATTCGACACTACTCCCCGGAGCCGGATGTGCCGCAAAAACAGAGGAGCATGAAAAGAATTTCCTGCGTTCTCTCTGTCCCGGTACACCCTTAGGCAACAATCTGGACTGTCTGCTGGCATCTGCCTTACGGCAGACAGACATCACTGGCATCTCACCTCCATCACTGCGTGCTGGCTATCTCAAGGAGTATCATTATAGGCTCATTCCCGTCTTCGCACCCACCCGCCACGGATGGGCTGTTCCCCGGCTTTCCCGCTCGAATCCTTAGATGCGATCTTTTTCACGACATACACGGCAGCGGATGCTGACAGTCAGAACTGTCAGCCCTTTCTTGCCCTGTTGCCGCAGGACTGTCATTGCGCCCCGGTAACGGCTCTTGGAATGGCT